>Ga0209707_1000024_pt1 | contig 98444 bp, 80 predicted proteins | sample EN4Hudsemesocosm_FD_184630 | JGI IMG/M metagenome (GOLD analysis project Ga0209707, IMG submission 184630) | Methane-oxidizing microbial communities from mesocosms in the Hudson Canyon - EN4B Hudson Canyon (SPAdes) (version 2) | ecosystem: Environmental > Aquatic > Marine > Cold seeps | place... | reverse complement strand
AGGTACAGTATTCCCAACCTACCTAATCTCTGCTGTTTATAATATTGATCAATTCCAGCCTTATGTGAGCTACTCTAAAGCCGATCATTGGCAAACAAAATCTGATAATGAAGATGATTATGAAGAACACTATATGGCAAGTGCAGGCTTACGCTATAACTTAAGCTCTAAAGCCTCAGCCAAAATACAATTTGACCATTTTGAAGATGAAGGTGCCGGAGGTCCAGAAGCCTGGGCCTACCATGGTAACTCTCAGACAGTCTCTGCTGCTGTGGACTTCATATTTTAAATACCTGTTAATAGCTGATAATTTTTCCATAGGCAAAAAAAAGCCCCTCATAGCAATATGAGGGGCTTTTTTAATAATAAGTGGAGACGCCAGTAAGCCGGGTTTTGTCGTGGACAATCATTCATCTAGGCCTGAAATTGCTCGCAGGCTCAAGCGATCTACCCGCTCTCAACGTGGGCCACGCCATAAGAGAGCCTATTTGATCTTGCTCCGGGTGGAGTTTACCCTGCAACGAACTATTACTAGTCGCCCGGTGCGCTCTTACCGCACCCTTTCAGCCTTACCTGTACTCGCGAACGAGCCATCGGCGGTCTTCTCTCTGCTGCACTTGTCGTCGGTTTACACCGCCCAGACGTTATCTGGCACCCTGCCCTGTGGAGCCCGGACTTTCCTCCCCCTCTAGCACAAGTACTAAAAGCGACGATTGCCTAGGCATCTCCGAAGCGGATAATACCAGAACAGTGGTTAAAAAAGAAGTTTAGCCTTGTAACTCCGAGGGGAAGAACCCGTTGCTTCGAGAAAAAAATGATTAAACGAGCTTTGCTCTTTAAAACCTAATAGCTGACTGATATGTAAAATACTCAAATTAGAATACTGCAAATAGCTATATGCCTGCTGCAATCGCACATCCGCTAAGACTTGCTGAAAGTTAGTGCCAGTATTCTTTAATTTCCGCTGCAAACTACGCTCCCCAATCCCCAGCATGGCAGCTACTTGCGCTAATTTGGGATTGTTCATCATATTTTCTTCCAAAAGCTGCTTTACCAGACCAACAATACTTTCCGTCGTAGCCACTTGCGAAGAGCGCTTTTCTGTTTGCCTCAGCGGCCACGCCAATACCTCTGCTGCAATCACAATGCTATTGGTCTTTTGTCCAAACTGACAGTCCGCGCGAAAACCTTGCTGATATATCGAGCCTTGGTAATCACTAGGCTTATCATGGATAAAACTCACTTCACGCACAGGTATTGATCGCCCCGTTAACTCCTGGGCTAGATGAATAATTCCAGCCAATACACTTTCTACCACCAAGCGAACGGCTTTATCTTGTTGATATTGCGCGCGCCAGATTAAACGAATATTTTGCCCTTCCACTTCAATTCTCGAATCACCCAGTCGGTGAACTAAGCGCTCCAAGACCATCACCTGCTGTAACGCTTGAGCCAGAGTCAACGCTTTGGATTGAGTATTTGCTAACGCTTGCCCTAATACATCAAAGTTAGCCAAGCCAACGTATTCACCAATTCGGATGCCCATGTGCTCATCTTGAAGCAATTTACTGCAGTGGCGTAATAAACTGAAATACTGCTCAGTGGCTATTTTTTGGGGTGGCTTTAGCATCCATAAATCACTCACCCCCAACGCATCCGCTAAAGCAGACAGGCGTCCGCCACGATGCAGAAAGGCATCCAAGACTGGCTGAATATAGGCCGCAATCACAAAACTTGAAGGTGCATCGGTTGCAGTACTTGTCATAAAATCCTATAGAGATGACGTATTTTAGTAAAAAAATGTCACATTAAAGCAATTATTTTCAATTAATGCAGGCTATTATTTACTCAAATAATAAAACTAATGCATCGCGCTTGAATCTAGATGACAGGACTTAGACCTAACGGCAGCCCGAAAAACATTAGACAGATAACAATAATAAAAACACTCAGCAGGTTTAAATCATGACTAGCGCAGTAGAAACTCGCACAAAAGAAACTATCGAAGACAGCATCATCAAACCTATCACCCATTTTGACCAAGCGCGTACTTGCCATACAGCACACTACCGCTTAGATGAAATGCGTAAAGCGGCCATATCATTTCGTAATGATATGCTGGCAAAACCACAGGTTAAGTTTTACCGCAGCATGGAACTCATCCGTGTTCCTTATCCTAGTAAATACGCCTTCTTAAATTGCAATATTATTCCGATGCCGTTTATTCATATTCTAAACCGTTTATTTATTGTGCAGGTCGGAACCGAGGAGGGCTTAAAAACTATTCTGCTATCCCCATCCGATACCGAAGCCAATGCAGAAACCCCCTACTTTAGAAAAATTACCGATAAAGCAGGTCCAGCCAAAGGCCTATTGAAAAAATTTATCGCCCCCGAAATCAATAGTGTTGAAGGTTGCTTAAAGCAGCTAAATTTAAAACCCGAAGATATCGACTACATCAGCTACGACCATTTACATACCCAAGATATTCGCAAATGGCTGGGCGATGATAATCAGCCGGGGTTATTACCCAACGCTAAATTATTAGTCATGAGAGATGAGTGGGAATCGGCTAAAAATTTAATGGCCCCTCAATTTGATTGGTATTGCCCAAACGGTTTGGACGGAGTTCCCGAAGATCGCATTATTCAATTAGACGGTGATGTCATGATTGGTGATGGTTTAGCACTGATTCGTACTCCAGGTCATACTGACGGCAATCATTCATTTGTTGCTCATACCCCTGAAGGCTTAAAAGTCACCAGTGAAAATGGTGTTGGCCCTGATTGTTATGCCCCAGAGAACTCTCGCATTCCTGGCTTAAAAAAATACGCCAAGCAAACCGGCATGGAAGTCATCATGAACGGTAATACTTTGGAAGGTGGCCTCGACCAATATATTTCAATGGTGGTTGAAAAAACCATTGCCGGAAATCATCCGAATTATACCGAGTTTCCTAATATGGCAAACTCGTCTGAGCTAACCGGTTATTGGGGATTCCCAGGTTATAAACCGACGGTCACTTATGGTGACTTGCATTTTGGCACCCTAGTGACTGAAAAATAATTTAAGGATTAGCGATGAACATTCTTTCTTATTGGCAAGATTTCTACAACGCCCCTTGGTTTTGGCAATTTCCAATGGCAACCCTTGCGATCAGCATGGCGGCTTTTTTAACCGTCGCGATTCCGTGGACAGTCGTGGCTTGGTTTGACCCGGTATCTTTGCGTAAATATAAAATTCAGCAAAAGCCGTTTGAATTTAAAAAATTCTTTTGGCCTTCGATTATCCGCATCATTATAAATAACATAATTTTGGTCGCGATATTAATTGCTGCTTGGCCGTTATTAAAACTCACCGGAGTGAATAATAGTGACTTACCCGTTTGGTATATCATCATTGGCCAATTACTATTTTTCGTACTTCTAGACGACTTCCTTTATTACTGGATGCATCGATATATGCACGAAAATAAGTGGCTATTAAAGAATATCCACAGTGTGCATCATAGAATTCGTAATACTTGCGGCATCAATGGCAATTACATGCATTGGGTTGAATATGTATTAACCGCCTCACTTACCCTCCTTGGGCCACTGCTCATTGGCGCACATATCTATGTAATTTGGATCTGGGTGATTATTCGTCAAATAGAAGGGGCTGACGGCCATATTGGTTATGATATTCCTTGGAATCCAGCACATTTATTTCCAGTGTATCAAGGTCCGGTTTATCATGATTTTCATCACGCGAAATTCAAAGGCAATTACGCGGGTTTTCTACCTTACCTCGACAAGTACTTGGGCAAGACACACATCCCTGCTTATCTTAAATATTTAAAAGGTAAAAAGTCGGGGTTAACTCCAGTGGCTGCAAGAGAAAAAGAAAAGATAATTTACCACGGAGTTCACGGAGGCGCTACGCTACACGGAGAAAAGCTAAAGACATAAAAGAGAGAAAGAGAGAAAGAGAGAAAGAGAGAAAGAGAGAAAGAGAGAAAGAGATATCAGATCAAATCGAAACAAGTGCATACGTTCTACTTTCTAACTTTAATCTCTTCACTCTTCTCGCTTTTGGCTCTTCTCCGTGTTCTCCGTGCAGCGCAGCGGCTCTGTGGTGAACCGCTTTTGATCTTGACTAAGAGCTAAACCTTACCCTGAATCTCAAGCGCTTTTTGATACAGAGCTTTCTTATTCTCACCGGTTAAATCCGCAATCACTGAAGCCGCTTTCTTCGGTGGTAGTTCTTTTAGTAGTAATTTAAACAGCTTCTCGCTATCAACGGCACTCGCAGGTTCCGGTTCTGGGTTACCGGTAATCATCACTACGAATTCGCCTTTCTGCTGATTATGATCACTGCCAATCTGTTCAATGATTTCAGCCAAAGACCCAGGGTAAAAGCTCTCAAACGTCTTGGTTAATTCTCGTGCAACGCACGCTTTTCGGTCTGGACCAAATACTTCAGCCATCACTTCAAGCGTATCCAGTATTCGGTGCTTTGATTCATAAAACACCATAGTCCGAGTTTCTTGGGTCAAGGTTTCTAAACGTTCACGCTTTGCACCACTTTTATGGGCTAGAAAACCTTCGAAAGTAAAGCGATCGGTTGGCAGACCTGCTCCACTCAAAGCCGTAATAATCGCGCTCACCCCAGGAACAGGCTGAACATTCATACCGCGTTCACGTAAACCCGATACTAATGGATAACCAGGGTCTGAAATTAGCGGCGTACCGGCGTCCGAAACAAGAGCAATTGACTGGCCTTTTTCTAAACAGCTGGCAATCCAATCAATTTTATCGCGTTCGTTATGGTCATGTACCGCAACCAGTCTATTCTGAATACCAAGATGATGCAGTAATTTGCCCGTGTGTCTGGTATCCTCACAGGCAATCATATCGACATCCGTTAGGGTGCTTTTAGCACGCTCGGTAATGTCATTTAAATTTCCTATTGGCGTGGCCACTACATAGAGAGTGCCCGTCTGTTGCTCAGACTGTGGATGCATATTGAGGATGAACTCTAATAAATTGTTGGTCGCTGTGGTACTTGTGAGCTTAGTTGGTTGTGCTCAAAAGCCTAGTCGCGAAATAATAATAGAAGATGGTGAAATTCCTACTGTTCCTGCCGCAACATTAATTGAGGAAGCTCAGCAAGCCATCGATGCCGGAGAGTTTCGCAATGCTGACCCATTATTGCAACAACTAAACTTCTCCGCCCGTACACCAGAAGAAACGCTGCAGTACAATTTATTAGCCCTGGAATATGCAATTGGGCGCAAAAACGTTGACCAATCCAATCAAGTATTAAACCGCATCAACCGCGAACAATTAGATCAGAGCAACGATCAGGACCAGATTCGCTACGGTTTATTAAAAGCGCAATTCCATGAACTCAGCGGTCATTTTTTAACCGCTGCTCGTGAACGTGATTTTTTATCCTCAATATTAGAAGATGAAGTACGCGCTACTAATCATCAAAAAATTTGGCAAAACCTAACCAATATCGCCCTTGAGAACTTGCTTAAATGGGCTGAAACCGCTCCTAATACTCAATTTGCTGATTGGTTACAGCTCGCCGCCATTGCTAAAGACCCCGCTTATACTTTGGCTGAACACATTACCGCTATTAATGAATGGCGCTTAGGTCACCCAGCGCATCCGGCCAGCATCGAACTTCCTGGCGGCCTATCTTTATTAGAAGAAATCGCCCAGCAACAACCTAAGCACATTGCTCTTTTACTCCCTTTAACCGGAAATCTTGCCAATAGTGGTAAGTCGGTAAGGGAAGGCTTTATGGCAGCCTATTACCAAACTTTGCAACGCGGATATGAAGTCCCCACTATCAGCATCATTGATACTCAAGCATCCGGCAGCTTAGAGCTGGCTTATGGCGATGCTCTAGCATTAGACGCCGAGTGGGTCATCGGGCCGCTAGATAAGAAACTGGTCAACCAGATTGCTAAGCTCGATAAACTGCCGCTGCCCACCCTCGCGTTGAATTACTCCGATCAAAACGCTGTAGGCGAACAACCTGACGACCTCTACCAATTTGGCTTAGCGGCTGAAGACGAGGCTCGACTCATTGCAGAACGTGCTTTTCAGCTCGGTTATCGCCGTGTATTGGCTTTATCACCGGATAATTCTTGGGGCAAGCGCATCTATGCCGCTTTTGAGCAACGCTGGCTTGATTTAGGCGGTGACATTGCCGAACAACGTTTTTACAAGCAAAAGAAAGACTACAACCCAGAAATCAAAGCCTTACTTAATGTCGACGATAGTCAAAAACGCTATAAAACGATTCGGCGCTTGATGCGAGAATCGATTGAGTTTGAACCACGCCGCCGCCAAGATGCCGACTGGGTCTTTTTACTCGCTCTACCAAAACAAGGACGTCAAATTCGTCCGATGTTTGATTTTAACTTTGCCGGTGACTTACCCGTATTCTCAACATCGCAAATTTTCTCTGGTAAGCAAAACCGTAAGAAAGATACCGACCTTAATGGCATTCAATTCACCGATTTGCCTTGGTTATTAGAGAGCTCAGAGATTAAAACAGAAATTGAAAACAATCATAAACGCGCACGCGGCAACTATGCCCGTTTATACGCCATGGGGGTTGACGCTTATAGGCTATACCCACGTTTGAAGCAGCTTTCTGCATTACCTTTCAGTAAGATTTTCGGCGTCACCGGTGATTTATCCATCGATCATGAAGGTAAGATTCACCGAAAAATGCCTTTTGCAGTCTTTAACCGAGGTCGTCCCAGAACGATCAACCTTGATCAACAATAATGCTGAGTCATAACTCAAGCTTATAAAATTAATCGAACCCAGCAAGGATTGCTATGTGGTTTAAGCAAGATGATAAAAGAACCGATAAGCGCATCAAGGGTGATGATAAAGAACGCTTAGCAGAAGAATATCTGCTGTCAAAAGGATTCACCTTAATCCAACGCAACTTCCTTTGTAAGACAGGGGAAATAGACCTCATCATGCAAGACCAAGAGTATTTGGTCTTTATTGAAGTACGCTACCGTGAAAACAAAGATTTCGGCGGCGCTCTCGCCAGCATCACCGCAGGTAAACAGCGTAAACTTAGGCGTACGGCAGAATATTTCCTGCTACAAAATTTCGGCAATACACCTCCAGCATGCCGCTTTGACGTTATCGCGATTGAAGGTAAAAATGAGCTGGAGTGGATTAAAAATGCATTTTAGTGAGAAACTTTCTCAAAGTCCTTCCCGCTAGCATAAGATTTTCGTATCATGACAGATCATTTAAGAAAGCCCTCTTAGGAGCGTTATCCGTGCAAGATCGTTTATTGCAGCATTTCAATGCCAGCATTGAAACCAAAGCCCAAGCAGCGGAAGTTTTACCTCCCTACATCGAACACGCAGCGAACATGATGGTTGCTAGCCTCGTTAGCGGTGGGAAAGTCCTAAGTTGCGGAAATGGCGGCTCTGCTGGAGATAGCCAACACTTTTCCTCAGAGATGCTCAATCGCTTTGAGCGCGAGCGCCCATCCTTACCCGCAATCGCTTTGACGACCGACAGCTCGACAGTCACCTCCATTGCTAATGACTACAGCTATAACGAGATTTTTTCTAAGCAAATTCGTGCCTTAGGCAATGAAGGCGATATTCTTTTAGCTATCTCTACCAGCGGTGGCTCTAAGAACGTAGTAGAAGCGATTAAAGCCGCCCATGACCGTGATATGCAGGTTGTCGCACTCACTGGTAAAGATGGCGGCAATATGGCCGCGCTATTAACCGATACTGACGTCGAAATTCGTGTCCCTTCTGAAGTCACAGCCCGTATTCAAGAAGTTCACCTACTGGTGATTCACTGCTTATGTGATCTTATCGACTGCTCATTATTTGGTGAAGAGTAGATAGCCATCGTCAATTACTGCTCGTAAAAAATCATCAAGCCGCTAAAGCCACTCTAGCGGCTTTTTAGTTTTTGGTTCTATATAAAGGGTTTTCAGGTAGAATACGCCCTCTATATTTGCCGCAATTGAGAATTCTGTGGATTACGATTTTACCTTTGATGAATACGACAAACCGGTCGCCGAGTTTTCCATGGGCCACGAAGCTATCGGCACTTGGCTAAGCGAAGAGCTTGGAGCGAACCAGCAGCGTATTGAAGAATTAATTGATATCGTAGATCAACTGGCCCATCGCCGAATTCAACAGCGTCAAATCGAAGGGACGGAATACCAGCTCAAGCTCAATCAAGAAGACGTCGAAGTACGAGCACTCTCTCTTGAGCTTGAAATTGATGAAGAGCTGCCTGAAGATACCAATCTCTATGATGAAGAGTCGTTTGCTGAGTGTGGCTTAGAAGATTTTCAACAAGCCCTTATTTCTTGGCAAGAATTTATCTTAAGCGCCTAATCTAAAGCGCTTTAGTTGTAAGTACTAAGAAAGATACCTAGTTACAAGACGAGCAAGCCTCGTCTTTATTTAAACCCCAGCTACGCCATTGCCCTTCCAAAGCATCAAACGTCTGCAGACGCCCTAATACTGGCTTACCAATTCCAGTTAAAATCTTAATGACTTCTAGTGCTTCTAACGTTCCGATAATTCCTACTACGGGCGCGAGAATGCCACTGGTTGAACAGTTTCGCTGTTCATCACCTGCTTGAGGATATAAACAGCGATAACATGGCTGATTATCTAGCCGCGGGTCAAAACAAATAACTTGTCCTTGTAGAGCCACTGCGGCTCCAGATACCCAAGGAATATTATGTTCGAGACAAACATCATTAATTAAATAACGAATATCGAAGTTATCACTGCAATCAACTATAAGATCGACATTCTGCAAATGCTGCTGAAAAAACTCCGTATCAGCTTTTTGTTCGAACCCTGTTACCGAAATTGTCGGATTAATGCGTTCAATTTCTTCAATAGCTGATTGAACTTTTGATTTGCCGACATCATCAGTGCCATGACAAATTTGGCGCTGAACATTCGAAAGCTCAACTGCATCATCATCAACTAAAACTAAATGGCCGATGCCGCTGGCCGCTAAATATTGAATGACAGGACTACCAAGCCCGCCTAAACCAATAATTAATACTCGGCTATCTAATAGTTTTTGCTGCCCTTCCATATCCATCTCGGGAAGGAATATATGCCGACTATAGCGCAGTAAGTCATTATCTTGCATAAACGTTATTGCTCATTAAATCCATCACCGTTAAAGAATTGTCCACCCGTAATACGGGGGTTTCCACCCAAGTCAAAACGTGTTGAAACTTGTTGGTAGCCAAGTGTTGTAAAAATGCTCTGTACGGCCTCTTGTTGATCATAACCATGCTCCATTAATAACCAGCCGCCCTCAACTAGATATTGGCGACCTTGCTGAGCAATCCATTGTAAATCAGCCAAACCTTTATTATCAGCGATTAATGCCGTTTTAGGCTCAAATCGTACATCACCTTGATCTAGGTGCTCATCTGCTGGGTCAATATAGGGGGGATTACTGACGATTAAATCGAATTGTCCAGAAACGTTTTCAAACCAACTGCTTTGATAAAAATTTACGCGCTGTAATTGATTCAAACGAGCATTCTCTTGCGCTAATGCGACGGCCTGCGGAATTAAATCAACGCCCTGCACGCACCAGTTTGGAAATTCACTGGCCAATACCAAAGCAATAGCCCCGGTGCCCGCGCCAAGGTCAATGACATGACTGTTCGCTGGAAGTGATTCCCCTAACTCCATAACCCAATCAATTAAAGTTTCAGTATCACTCCGTGGGATCAAGGTATGAGCGGCAGTCTTTAGCGTGAGATCCCAGAACTCTTGCTCCCCTAGAATATAAGCGATGGGTTCTCCGCTTAAACGCCGGGAAAATAACCCCTCAAATATTTCTTGTTCAAGATCGGTAATCAACTTATCAGCCCAGGTAAACAAGTAAGTTCGATCTTTTTTCAAACTGAAGGCTAATAATAATTCTACATCGAGCTTGGCGGTATCACTTTGAGTTTCAAGTTGTTGGCTGTAGTGCTGAATAACTTGTTCGATGCTGAAGCGCATAAATAATTTCACTGAAGATAGGTAAAAATAGTAATCATATTTTATCAGCTTTCGTTAAAAGCATCGAAACATAAAAATTTTGTATAAAAAACGCTCAAATTACATAAACTTTACAAGGTGACTTATCAGGCCATCTATTGAACTTTTTAAGACATAGTGGCATTATCTGATCCGTGTTCGATACCTTGTATTGAACCAATCATGTTTTGACGGTGGGGAGCTCGAATAGATTTATCTAATTGTACCTCCCATTTTTGCCACCTTGGCTTATGACTTGATTTTATTGTTCGCAATAGAGAATGGAAAAAATGACGGGGTGGTTTTTTTTCGCCTCGCTGAAGAATTAATTGAACGTTCAATTTAAAAAATCATTTCTCAACTTTAAATTCTGCCTGCTTACCTGCTAGATGCTTATCCACTCCTGAACTTTGCCACCAGCCGCCAAATTTTTCGGCTATTCGAGTTGCGCCTGGTATCACCAACCTCAAGCGTTCAACAATAAAAATTGGTGGAATAATGAGCGCAGGCCACAAGCGCCAGATGTTATTAGGCAATTCCAGATCATCCGCAGCTTTTTTATCCAAGAAGAAACGACTGAAACCAGAGTGGATTTGGATCTTCATCCGTCCAATCCAGCGCCATTTATTCTGTTGCAGAGGCTGATCTCTTAATGCCCCTGCTAATTGACGAGAGTCATCATCGCTCTCAGGCTGAGTCTTGGTGGCAAGATATAATAAACGCCGCCCTTGCTGCTCAGTAACCGGCAACAAATCGGCATTAATACCTAACAAATGCCCTACGTAGCGCCAAAAGTGCAGTACGGCTTCCGCTTCTTTTTTACTAAAATTGAACCCCAGCGAACGCAAACCTAATAGAAAGACAATTGAAAAAGATAGATTGGTAATTACCATATCGGCCTGATTAATCGGTAACCCCCAATCACTATTCGACCACCCTGGTTTGTTCATGATTCCACGACGTATCAATGAATGCATGATTCGAACATGGGTCGAGGTTTTGAAACCTAAGTTCTCAGGTTTTAAAGCTTCCGCCCTGGTAACATCAATCCAAAACTTTCGTGTTTCAGCGAGACGCCGATCAGCTCCCGACTCCAACGCTCCGGTGAAAATTAAAGGTTTATTAATAGCACTGCTTTGATACCCGCCCATCAAAGCCATATCGCGCATAACCAGATTGCCAAACATTCCAATACGGCGGCAAGTAGCAGCACCCAACTCTAACTGATCTTGATCCAACCATGTTGGCGGAGCGAGCTGTGTTGTTAAGAATTTTTGCAGAACGTCTGGAGCTTGATCTAATATGGAAGGATGTTCGAGAATATTTTCTAATTGCTGACGTGCTTTCGCCATGCCAGTCTGGCGAAACCAGTCGGCAACATCATCGGCAAATTCATCCCCTACCCAAAGCTGCTTACCATAAGCACTCAGCTCCGCTTCCGTCGGTTCAGGGTCACCCTTAATAAAGAGCAATGCATGCGCTTCATACTGACCGCATTCGCTGGAGAGGGGTATTGGTAGCGTTTAGGGAAATCCAATTTCATAGAAACACTACCTATAGATTATAAAACCCTAATTAACCCTGAGAGAGTAAATCGCGTAAATCACTAATCCCAGCATTTGCGCGAGATACATACGACGCCATTACTAAAGAATGATTGGCAAACAATCCAAAACCACTGCCATTTAATATCATCGGTGACCAAACAGCTTCTTGTGTGCCTTCGAGTTCACGAATAATTTGACGTAAACTCACTAAAGCGTTCTTCTTTTCTAAGATCACTCTAAAATCGACTTCAACGGCTTTTAATATATGCAAAAGGGCCCAAGAAGTTCCGCGCGCTTCATAAAAGACATCGTCGATTTCGGTCCAAGGAGTTTTAACTTCTTGATCATTGGCATTCGCCGTTGATTGGCGTGCAGAACTATCACCGGCTAAATCGGTATTTAATCGACGCTTGCCAACAGAGGCACTCAATCGCTGAGATAAGCTACCAAGACGAGTTTCGACATCCAATAGCCACTGACTTAAATTATCGGCACGGGCATAAAATTGTGATTTATCTTCAGCGGGATCCGCTAAGCGCTTGCTATAGCTCGCCAACGCTTTAATACCACGGCGATACTCGCTTTCGGTTGAAGGGACTGCCCAAGAATCATTATCAAAATGAAATTGAGGTTCAGCAATTTCTAAATCTTTATCTTGGGTAGATTGACTCTGAGAACGGCTAAAATCTTTTCGTAAAGCACGAGATAGATCGCGGACTTGAACCAGAACACCATATTCCCAATTAGGTATATTATCGAGCCACAAACCTGGCAAGAAAACATCATTACTTAAATAGCCGCCCGATTTATCCAGCATGGTTTCGGCGACCTTACGTAGAGTAACCGACGTGGTGAAACCAACCACAGGTTCAACACCTAACTCTTCTGCTAGGTTATTAGCATGCTGCTGAACAGAGAAGGTTTCTGGCTCAGAAGACCAAAGGTATCCTAATACAAGCGCAATTAATAAATAAATAACCAAGACTGCCGTTATGATATTACGTAAGCCGCTGCCCATATTCATATCTTCTATGCGCTCTTTCATTACTTCTACTGAATCACCGAGCTTTTCACGCATCTTATTTTCCTGTTAAACCATGTGTATCATTTAATTCAAGTGAGCCAAGGTTACCATGTGGGCTTAGCTGTGAAAACTGCACAAGTGCGGTTTCATAGCCATGACGTACTAGGTTATCGAATTGATCCTCAGATAAGCAGGCTAAACTTGTCGCTGTATCCTTGGCTTGCTGGACTTTTTGCTGTGACAAAAAAGAATAGTTTTTAAACTCAGTGGGCAAGTGAGCCGTATCACTATGATCCGTTCCAATCGATGCATAGCGACCTTTTTCGGGGTACTGCGCAATGAAAGGTAATAAGGTTCTTAAACGTAAACTCCTAACTTGATGATTAATGACATCAATTAGGCGTAACGTCCGTAATAGCGGCCGCCAAAAAGGGGCTAGATGCTTATGCTGGATACTCATTCCCGCATCGCTGACCAATAAAATATCCGCTTCAATATCTTGGTTTAGCCTACGCTGTTCAATATCAAATAATGGCTCAAGCCCCAAATTATCATACAATCCCCCATCCGATAGGTAGACATCCAGATCTTTAAATTTCAAACGATAAGGGCCAATAATTGCAGGGTATGCGGCAGAAATTGCAATGGCATCAGCAATTGGAAAGTCAGCGCTATCAATAACCCCCAAGTTTTTACTGCCCATACGGCATTTCTGATCTCGCTTCTCTACGAACCAACGACCACCGGATAAGTTAGTCGTACCATTAATCACCCAGTTTGGACTATCTGCTAGATGTTTCATCGGCGCGCTAATCTGCCATAGCTTTTTTAGTGAACGCGCCATTAAATTGGCTCGATGACCCATATTCATCCAGTTCTTAGGGGAAAGCATGCGCTTAATAAAACTATTCTCTAAGCTATCTTGAGTAATCTGCTTTTTGCACAAAGGTAAACTATGAGTGAGGAAGGTTTGGCTATCTGGCCATGCCAGCGACTGGCTATTTACGGTATCATGCACGACAGACTTAGAACTGTGAAAAAGTTGAGCCACTAGCAAGCTACCGCCAGACGTGCTTGAAATATCCGACACCTTTTCTAATAACTGCTGCTCGGCAAGATATTTCAATACCCCCAGGTGAAAAGCCGCAGCTCGATGCCCCCCTCCCGATAATGCTAATGCAATCTTCAATCGTCATCTCTTAATAAATGTTTTAATTCTTATTTTAACCAACGGGTAATAACGTCATGTAAAACTTCGATTTTTATAGGCTTAGCGACATAGTCTGTCATACCGGCATCTAAGCATTCATCGCGAACATTGGCAGAAGTATTAGCAGTCAGTGCAATAATAGGAACAGGCACTTTATCAATGACTTGCTCAAACCCTCTCAGTATTTGAGTGGTTTCAAAGCCATCCATATCGGGCATATGACAATCCATAAATACCAGGTCAAATTGCTCCGCTTTAAAGCGCTCAATACATTCTCTCCCTGAAGCAACACAAATCGGGTCAAACTTCATATTTCGAAGAATCTTTTCTGCAACCATACGATTAACTTTGTTGTCTTCAACAATAAGAACTTTAGGTAATCTTTTATCCTTTTCAGTGATCGCTCCAACTGAATGGACCGAATCAGAATCTATGATAGCGCTAATTGGTATACTGCAGTTAACTACCGTTCCCTTGGGATTATTATCCAGAATGGTTAGCTTGCCATTCATTAACTGGATAATATCATTACAAATCGTTAAGCCGATGCCTAAGCCGTCATACTCTCGAGAGAATGAGGTATCACGCTGCTGAAACGCCTCAAACATAGCCGTCTTTTTCTCTTCTGGAAAACCAATGCCATTATCGCTGATATCTAACGTCAGCATTAACCCTAAAGAAGTATTTTCAAGATACACTGAACAATAGATACGACCATCATGTGTAAACTTAACTGCGTTACCTAATAAATGTCGAAATAACTGTCGAAACTTAATACCATCAATTTCAACCTTCTTCTGACTAATTAGGGTATCAAAATTAATCATCAGTTGGTTTTTATTCCGAGCCGCTTTTTCTTCGATGTCTTGAATAGTGTGAATCAAAAGGTCAGGAAGAGAGATTACCTGAGTAACAAGGCTTTGCTCATTCTTTTCTAATGAGCCCAAGATCAACATATCTTCAACCAGTTCGAGTAAGTTATCTAATGAGCGATCGGCAATATTTAGGTACTCTTCAATCTCTGGATTATCCTGATAAGCGATTAATTGCATTGCTCCCATCGCACCATTAATCGGGGTTCTTAACTCATGACTAACAATGGCTAAAAACTCACTTTTTGCTTTATTGGCTTCCTCTGCCTTTTGTCTAGCGTTTTCTAATTCATTCATTGCAGACTGTTGAGCATCTTCTGAGTGTTGCAATGCGGTTGCCATTGCATTTACCCCTTTTTGCAACTCACCGATCTCAGCACCGTCTGTAATATCCAATTTAGAATCTAACTTTCCCTTAGCAATTTTCGATAATACCTGAGAAACATTTTCGATAGGGTTTGATATAGAATTTGCCATTCGACGGGCAAGTAGAAGACATAATAACAAGATGAAGCTGGCCCATACCATAGATTTTGCAACAATCAATAATGCACGATTACGTCCTAGCACATGACTCAACTCTACCCGAACAAAAGCGATATCCGTACGAACAACCGGTTCATTACTGATATCATCAAATTCCGAAAATTCTTCGAATGCTTCTTGTTCCTGGCTAACCGATCTAACATAGGTCGCAATATCACTGCTTTCTAGGCCATCATAGGCTTTCGTTTGGCGTTGATATAATAAGCTGCCATCAGGCGTTGTAATACTCACTCGAACGACGGAAGGCGCAGAAATCGCATTCTCAACCAGTGGCTCCAGTAAGATAAAGTTTCCTGAAATAACGGGGTACTCTACTGAAGCGGCTAACTGACTTGATAAGATTTCACCTACAGTTGCAACTTCTACTTTTGCATCATTTATTCGCTGCCAGACAAAAAGACTTATCAGTAAACTAAACATTAATACCGCAGGAAACAGACCTAATAGCAATGCTCGATGTCGCATGCTCCACTGAGAGATTTTTAACATTATTTTTCCTCTCTCATTCGTTGTTCAAGCAACTCATCATTCGCTACCCGGATATTCAATGAGCGAGCAACTTGCTGATTGAATAATATTTTATAATACGGGTTATAACCTGGTACTAGCCAACTCTTAGTATCTTTATGGTGTTTAATAACATCAACAATACGTTGGGCAACGTGAGATAGACCACTAAACGTTGTAGCAAAACTGCCAGCTTTCAAATAAGCCCTAGATGGCCCTACTAATACCTTATGTTGGCGATAAGATGTAATCAAAATGTTCTTTATATTATTCGCGCTGTAAATTTTATTATTATAATGTCCTAGTAATAACCGCGTATTCTTAAGCGCGTTGAATAATGCCTGATTAATATTTTCATAATCATCCAAAGCAACTACTTTTAGCATTTCACGCTGAGCATCCGATAACTCCGACAATACCTGCTCAGCCTGCTGCTTATTATTTACCAAGAAACCTATCTTTTTATTGCCTGGCAAAACGAGGTTGGCGAGGCGTAATTGTCGGGTTAATGGAGGCTCAATCCAAATGCAGGTTTGTACATTCAGTTTTTCACACTGCTCAGACGTTAATAATACCGAAATGTTTCGAGAGTGTTTTGCATAATCAAAATGGCTCGCAGCAGAACGGCCTACTGAAATCACATAATCATCAGGCTGGATGCTTATAGCAGAGCCAGGGGTGCTTATTTTATAAGAAAAATTCGGAGCGATAGTCTGTAACTGTTGTTGTAATTTTTCCAGCACAGGGCTTCTTTTCTCTGCCAATAAGACAATATTATCCAGCGCTGCAGTTGCATGCAGAGAGAGAGTCAGAAGTAATAAGGCTCTATTAAAAAACCGAACTAGGAATCTTGCTTCCATGCAATCAGTAATCCCTAAAACTCAAGCGACAGCTGAGCGTAATAAATATTGGGCGATGAATATATCTGGTTGGAGTAATTCAACGGTACTTTAGGCTGCCTATTATGCTGAATGTAATAAGACATTTCAGCATTCAAACCCGCTAATTGAAACGGTTTTACAAGATTTAACTGATAGCGTTCATACGGGCTTTGAATGTGTCGTGTATCCTGATTGAAATAACTTAAACTGGCAGACCAGCTTGAACTATTATACATCCAGCTAATCACAGTGCTATTTTCCGAGCTCAAACGGCGTTCTAACTTTTCTACCGAAACGATTTGTTCATCCGATAGCCTATTACCCACATAACGGTTATCTACATCCACATATGAATAAGTTAGCCATAGAGAATTTTGCGCATTTATTCTACTGGATAATTGCATCTCTGCACCATCAACATCGGCTTCATTATCATTACTAATATCCGTTGCTTGCAAAGTGATAGGATCAGAAATCATGTCACGTAATTCTTCATGAAAGATTTTTACATCCAATTCTGTAGGCATACCGATAAAATCGCCGGCAACAAAATAGCCCAATTCATAACTGGTAATTTTTTCTTGTTTTAGCCCCTTTTCATCATCCTCGCTGACTTTTTGTTGGTAGAAATCCGCTGAAGTTTGATTTAAATAATTAACCGAACCGTCACTTGTAGCTAAACCGGATACAGTAACAATAAACTCGGGCTGCGATTCTAATAAGTCAGGTGAACGAACAGCCTGGGAAGTTACTACTCGAATACTTTGTTGATCGCCGATTAAGAAATTAGCCGCCAACTTAGGTGAGAATGCGGCATCATTATGAGCTTCAACTTCATACATGCCCCCAGCATTCAAAGTTAACCAACTTACTGGTCTATATTCTGCATTAGCAAAAGCACGCCAAGTATCATTACTCACTTCTCCATTAAAATAGGTTTGTGAATAAGCCGAGTCTCGACGATAGCTTAACCCTGAAACCGTACGCAGCTCATCCGACCAGCGCATTGTATCTTGCCACTCAACATCAATTCGCTGTTCAGCAAGGTCAGTATTCGTATCACCACAAGTTAACTCAGAAAAATCGGTGGATAAATCAGGGACTTTATTCAACAAAATTTGGGTTTGATCCAAGTCTTGCTGTGAAATAACTATACTATTACCGGTAAAACTCTCGACAATCCCCATCATGGTTGCAGGATCAAAGCCCCCTGATTGCAGACCTGCAGTAATATTCTGAATATCACTACTGCCCTCATATAGACCAGGCAAGGCGGCGACGATATCAGCCCACTCACTATTTTGGCGATATAACGTCCCCAGCTCAGAGTCTAAGGCCAAGGTCGCAACACAAACATCTTTACCTTGTTTTCGCTCTTCTTTTTGCAAGTACATTTGCAAATGCGACTGATGCTCTACAGAGAACTCTTTTTGCCAGCGACCATATACATAACCATTGGTCGTGGTTTTGTCGGGTGGATTGGTATCAAAATCAATCTGGCGCATTTCGGTCTTACCCGACTTAAAGCCCACCTGAAGATCTAGGTTGCTGGTATCGTCAATATTATGATTAACCTGAGCATTAATAAATCCATGACGGCGGCCATCTCTTAAATCATCACTGCCAGTAGAATCACGGCCATCAAAGCCCTCATCTGCTTTTACAGAACCACTAATACGCAAACTGGTTGAGTTGAGCGTAAGGCCATGACGAAAATGAATATCTTGAATGCCTTTATTGCCCTTAGTCATAGAGACTCGAGAGCCTTGGCTATCTTCAGGGTGCTTAGTTAGAATATTAATCACACCGAGATATGAGTTAGCACCATAAACTGCTGCATTGGGTCCACGAGTGACTTCGATGCGATCAATATCTTCTAATGCGATCCCTACATCATCCCAAACAACCGTAGCAATAGCAGACTTATATACAGAACGTCCATCAATCAATACTTGTAATCGACGCATGATATTAGGATTTGAAGTATGGTAAGTAACAGAAGCATTATTATCATCATCAGCATGCCCAACAAACATCCCTGGAACAAACTTCATTAACTCAGGGAGCGTTCGAGCCCCCCACAGCTTAATTTGTTCTGAACTAATAACCGTAACACTGGCAGGAACTTCGGCTTTCGGCTGCTTTAGACGTGATGCGGTCAGCACCATTGGGATTTCTTCACCTAGAATAGACTCTTCTTCCCAACCCAGCTCATCTTCAAATGAGCCAAAGTCGGGTAAAGCATCGTCGCTGTACGATTGTTGAGCTACACAGCTAATAACGATCGATAACAACAGTCTATTCATCGGTTCGCACCCTATTCTTTATTATTCTTACAATTAACATTAAGTTTAGGATGAATATACCCTTAGGTAAATGCTTCTACCCTTAATATATTGCTCTTTCACTGACAGCCGCTACAGATCAGTTTATAATCTTCCTTATTAAAGACTTATCGCTCACTTAATAGGATTTATCATGGGTTATAATACTATTCCTGCGGGTAAAGATTTACCTAACGACATTTACGTAGCAATCGAAATCCCTGCCAATGCCTCGCCGATTAAATATGAAATCGACAAAGACATGGATGCCTTGCTTGTAGACCGTTTTATGGCAACGCCAATGTTCTATCCTGCGAACTATGGATATATTAACAATACCCTAGCAGACGATGGTGACCCGCTTGATGTCCTAGTGATCACTCCTTATCCAGTCGTACCTGGTTCGGTAATCCGTGCTCGCCCTGTAGGCGTATTGAAAATGTCTGACGAAGCAGGCGGTGATGAGAAGCTTTTAGCCGTTCCTCACGAGAAGCTCACCCAGCTTTATAATGATATTCACGATATTGATGATGTTCCTCAATTGTTGAAAGATCAGATCGTTCATTTCTTTGAAAACTACAAAGATTTAGAAAAAGGCAAATGGGTTAAAGTTGAAGGCTGGGAAAATGCCGATGCTGCTCGCGAAGCCATCACCAAGTCTGCAGCCGCTTATAAAGGCTAATCACCAATCGCCTTAAGAAGCGTACTCATTTAAATAATGAACGAGTGCGCTTTATCTCTTTTCGTATGTATCTTAATCAGACAGCTATACTTTTAATTTCTACCCTTTACTTATCTGGCCTTACGTAACTATGACTACCCTACCGATCAATCAACTATTACTACGTAATCCAGAAGTAATTAATGACCAACTTTTAATGGTTAACCCCCCTCTTGATCAAGGGTTATTTCAACTGTTAAAACCTCATGACTGCCAGTTAATCAACTTTGATGCGCGAATCCACCAAGCTAGCCAAAAACAAGGGCTACGCTCTGAGTTTGGTATCCCCAACCAACATAACTTTGAATCCGCATTGCTCTACTGGCCAAAATCAAAAGCATTCGCCCATAGCCTACTACGCTGGATTGCAAGCCAAATCACTCAGCCCATATCCGTATATCTTCTCGCTGCCAATGATGCTGGCGGCAAAAGTTTAAATAATGCAGTGAAAGATTTTGGTGATGAAATCGTCAAAATTGATGTCGCCCGAAAATGCTCTCTATGGTCTTTCAAATTAACGCCCATAGATGACTTTAGTTGGGAAAATGAATCTACTGGTTTCAGTTACGATAATCTCGAATCAGATGCACTCGATTTCACCACTTTTCCAGGGGTATTCAATGCTGGTAAGTTGGATGTCGGTACTAAGCTGCTATTGGATAACATAACCTTAACTAAGCGTGGCCGCGTTTTAGACCTTGCATGTGGCAGCGGCGTTATTGGCCTTACGTGTAAATCCCGCCAACCAGAGCTGTACGTAGAAATGGTTGATATTGATGGCATGGCACTCGCTTCGGCTGAATATAATAGCAAGAAGCTAGGGCTTGATTGCCCAGTTTTTGCCAGTGATGGCCTAGCGGGTACCAAAAAATTTAATACCATTATTTGCAACCCTCCCTTCCATCAAGGAAAAGATACGGATTACAATTTTGCACAGCAGTTAATTCGCACAGCTAGCCAGCACCTGCTGCCCCGAGGTGAGTTATGGATTGTGGCAAATCGCCAATTGGCTTACGAACAGTGGGCGGAGAAAAGTTGTCGCAGTGTTGAATCGATAGTGCAAGGCAATGGTTTTAAAGTATTAAAGCTTAGATATTGAATCAAACTGATTAGCCTAATCATTATGGCTAAATAACGCCAATCACTGATCTTTTATTGCCTCCAGAAAAGCAAAATTTTAAACATGACCTAAGCTTTTATTAACACCATTAAAGCTTAGGTAATGTCATGATTCTGCTATATTCGATTTTCGCTAGTGCCGCAATTCTTGCTGGTTTATTAACCGCGATTGGCATAATCCGCGGAGGCTATGCCGATACTTCGGGTATCAGCTCATTCCAATATACCCCAGAAGATCATTCTTAATTACCTTGAATAGGTCAGCGCTATTGCAGCGCTGGCTCAGTTGAATAATGTCGCCTCCAATTTAGCAAGAGCAAGACTTGAATCGCGATAATGGGCAAAGCAACCCAAACAAGCCCTTGCCATCCCAATAATAATAGTAAAACACCCGAAGCGAGCGACGCGATTGCCTGTGCACTGAAAACCATTAAATCATTTAATCCTTGTACTCGATGGGCTTCATTGGCTTGGTACATTTGTGGTAATAATGCCGTACCTGATACAAACAATAAATTCCAACCTAGCCCAAGCAATACCAGAGCCGACCAATAGTGAATTAAAGCCTGATCCCAATAAGCAACGATTAAGCAAATTAAGTAAATAGCCAAACCACTCCACATCATCGGAATAAAACCCAGCTTCCGCACCAGCCAACCAGAGAATAACGACGGAACAAACATTGCCATAATATGGCTTTGAATAACCCACTTTGTTTCTTCTAAGCTGTAATGATTCAACTCGTGCATGCTGATCGGTGTCGCCGTCATGATAAAGCTCATCACAGCAAAGCCTACGGATGCACTGCCCATGGCTAACAGAATTCCTGGCTGAGATAAAAGTTCAGACACACTTCGCTGCTCACCCTCACCTTCTTCAACATGGATTTCAATATTTCGATAACCCAACAGAATTAATAAGAAAGCGATAATGAAACAAGCCCCTAAGAGATAAAAAGCCCCGATAAAAGTAGTTTCATTAATGATTTGCCCAAGCGTTACCAGCTCAGGCCCTAAATAAGCGGCGATAATGCCTGCCAAGAGCAAGCGCGATGCCGCCACAGGCATTAAATCAGGCTGTACACTTTCCATTGCTGCAAAACGAAATTGTTGAATACAGGCCAATACAATACCAATTAAAATCGCAGCTAATACAAAGCCAGAGAAACTTTCAATCTGCAAAGAAAATACCGCGATTAAGGCAGCAACAAAACCAATAACCATCGCCCCGAGAAAAACCAATTTCCGGCCCTTTTTACTAGCAATCGCTGCCGCAGGGTACACCGCCAAAGCTGTTCCCACGACCATAGCAGCCACCGGTAACGTCGCAAAGCCACTATCAGACGCTAATTGCTTGCCAATTAGTCCGCCAGCAAAAACCACTAAAGGCGCTGCACACATAGCGAAAGCTTGTGCCAGCATTAAGATCCATACATTCTGCGTCATTGAGGTCACTATTTCCCAGTTAGATTAACCGCGGTTTATCTCGAGTACATTTTCTACAGCGCCAGTTTTTTCAATGTGAGTGTTGTTGCATCTGCACTAATCACCTCAACATGATCTCCTTCAATTAGAGGGACCTCAGCAACAACCTTCCAAAAAGTATCACCAATTTGAATACGACCTTCAAACTGAATGTCATTTTCCATCACTAACTTACGGCCCACCAATTGTGCTGTTCTCTGATTCAATTCAGGTCTATCCGTTGCTTGCTGATCAGCGCGAAAAAAGCGCCAATATAGAATAGAAAAGATTACCGATAAAAAAGCACCAAATAAAACTTGAGCCTGCCAACCCATGCCACCATCAATAGCAGAGGATGTAATCCAAACGATCACTCCCATCAACAATGAAGCAATAGCCGTTCCGAGTAGAAAACCAGAAGCCCCCAAGGCCTCACCAATTAATAGCAGCAAGCCAAAAATAAACCAGTGCCACTGAGATAGTTGTTCGAACCAAGTCCACATATTGGCCTCCGTATGTGTAAGCTAAAATACAAATGAGTAATTAAGACTGCTTCATTTCTTTTAATAAATCATTAATGCCTGCAACAGAACCAATGACACCACTCGCTTCCAGCGGCATCATAACAACCTTGCTATTCTCCGCAGAACCTATTTCACCCAATGCTTCGATGTATTTTTGTGCAACAAAATAATTAAGCGCCTGTGGGTTCCCTTCAGAAATGGCTTTAGAAACCATCTCAGTTGCTCGCGCTTCTGCTTCGGCTAAACGCTCACGTGCTTCTGCTTCTTTAAATGCCGCTTCTCGTGCACCTTCAGCTTTAAGAATGGCAGAACGTTTCTCACCTTCTGCGACCTCAATGGCCGCCTGGCGCTCACCTTCAGCGGTTAAAATAGAGGCACGCTTATCACGCTCAGCTTTCATCTGGTTCCCCATAGACTCGACTAAATCCAGTGGCGGAGAGATATCTCTAATTTCTATTCGGGTAATCTTTACACCCCAAGGATCCGTTGCTTCATCAACCTTACCTAATAAAGAAGCATTAATAGAATCACGATTAGAAAGCATGGCATCTAATTCCATTGAACCGAGTACCGCACGAATATTCGTCATCACCAAGTTTTGCATTGCACGGGGTAGATCATTGACCTCATACGACGCCTTTACCGAGTCAAGCACTTGGAAAAAACAAACCGCATCCGTAGTCACCATGGCATTGTCCGAAGAAATTACTTCCTGCGGTGGAATATCCAATACCTGTTCCATAACATTTTGCTTGCGCCCAATCGAATCGATAAAAGGAATAATGAAACCTAAACCAGGACTCAAGGTATGGGTATACTTGCCAAAACGTTCTACCGTCCATTGATAGCCCTGAGGCACCATTTTAATACCGGTAAAAATAAAGACCGCGACAAAGACTGCGACGACGACAACCGTCATTTCTATACCAAACATAAATATTCCTTTTTCGTGTTTAAATTTTTTATTATGCACAACGCTTTCTTACAAGCGCTTATTAATGCAGCTTCCCTCAATAATACCTAAACATGAACGATATTGGCTTTTTATTTATGATATTCGTCTGATATTAACCTTGTTCAGTATCCTGACCGGCTTAGAATAAGCACATAATCACTATAAAAATAAATCATCATGCTAGAAAACTACATTCGCTGGATCATCACACAACGTAAATGGCTTACCGCTTTATTAGTAGTCATCATGCTCATCATCAGCTCAGGGGCTTCTAAACTCACTTTCACCAGTGATTTCAGAACCTATTTTGGTCCGGAAAACCCACAGCTATTAGCCTTCGAGAATATGGAGAAGACGTTCTCAAAGCAAGAGAATGTCTATTTCTACATCCATGCTAAAGAAGGAGACTTATTTACACCGCAAGGGTTAGATCTTATTGAGCAATTAACCGACGAAGGCTGGAAACTACCTTATTCACAAAGAGTGACCTCGCTGCAAAATTATCAACATACCGATGTTGAAGATGATGATTTATTAATCGACTATTTATATTACGAAGCCCTAGCCTTAACCCCATCAGATTTAGCGCGCATTAAACAAGTTACTTTTTCAGAGCCCACACTGCTACACCGATTAATCTCTGAAGATGGTGCTTCTACCGGTGTAAGTATTCGCACAGTTCTCCCCGAGGGCACGAGTATGGAGACCTCAAAAGAGGCGGTTATTGCCGCGCGTGAACTAGCTGAGCGTATCCGCCCAAATTTTCCAGGTTTTGAAATTTTAGTCGGTGGGTCACTCACCTCGAATGTCACCATGGGAGAAGCGATCAAACAAGATATAGAAAACCTACTAGGTTTGTCCTACCTAGTCATGATTATCACCATGATCATTCTATTACGTACGTTCTCCGGTATGTTATTAACCCTAATGATCATCAGTTTTTCAGTACTCTCCACCATGGGACTGTTCGGCTGGTTAGGCTTCACCATGACGCCACCTACCGGCTTTGTGCCTACCGCGATATTAACCATTGCCGTCGCCGATACGATTCATATTTTGATCAGTTATTATTATGAACTCAATCATGGCAAGTCCAAGTTTGAAGCGATTCAAGAAGCATTGCGAATTAACTTCTCTCCGGTCTTCATCACCAGCATCACGACCGTAATTGGTGTACTTTGCTTGAATACCAGTGACTCACCACCGTATCGTGATATGGGTAATATCATTGCCTGCGGCGTCTTTTTTGCTTGGATTTACAGTATTTCTTTTCTGCCTGCGATGCTGGCATTAATGCCGACACCCAAGGGTAAGGTTGAAAACAATAAGCCGTCTTTCATGATGAGCTTTGCCAATAACGTAATCCGTTTTTATAAGCCGCTCTTTATTGTTATGGCCGTCGTTATTATTGCCATCGGTAGCCAACTCAATAGAAATACGATCAGTGAGCGCTGGCATGAGTTTTTTGATACCAGTTTTGAAGTTCGTAATACCTTAGAAGCGACGAACGAAACCCTTGGTGGTCTACATAGGATTTTCTTTGTTTTAGATAGCCAGCAAGAAGGTGGAATCAATGACCCTAACTATTTACAGCAAACCGATGATTTTGCTCAATGGTTATTAACTCAAGATAAAGTATCCAGTGTCGATAGCATTACGACCATTATTAAAAGGCTTAACAAAAATCTGCATAATAATGATGAAGCCTGGTTCAAAATCCCGGAGAACCGAGAGCTCGCGGCACAGTATTTATTATTATATGAATTGTCTCTTCCCCTAGGTTTAGGGTTAGACGATACCATCAATAATGCGCGCTCCGCGAGTCGCCTCACAGTCTCATTCGAAAAAGCCGATTCTATTTACATTTTAGAACTGGAAGAAAAAGCCCTCGCTTGGTTAAAAGATAACGCTCCGGATATTTATGTCAACGAAGGTACCGGCTTAGATATTGTATTTGCTAACCTTACATTCCGAAATATTGGCAGCATGATGAATGGTACTTCCATCGCCCTCATTTTAATTTCCTTCCTGCTAATTTTTGCCTTACGCTCCTTTAAGATCGGCCTAATCAGCTTGATTCCCAACATCATGCCAGCAGTCTTAGCGTATGGCATCTGGGGCATGATCAATGGCCAAATCGATACGGCGGTATCGGTCGTTGTTTGCTTGAGCTTAGGCATAGTGGTAGATGATACCGTGCACTTCCTAAGCAAATACTTACGTGCTCGTCGTGAACAGGGTTTAGATGCTGAGAATGCCATTCGCTATGCCTTTAATACCGTTGGTAATGCACTACTCGTCACTTCCGTGGTCTTAGTCGGTGGCTTTATGGTGATGCAGTTCTCTCATTTCCACCCAAGCAATAACATGGGCATGTTATTAGCGATCACTATTTTAGTCGCATTATTAGTCGACTTTTTATTCCTGCCTCCGTTATTGATGTTCTTAGATCGAAAGAAGCAACCGCAAGAGACTAAGACTCAGGCCACCCCTATCGCCGATTCTGAGTCCGAATTAACATCAGCCAAATCACCACCAGCAGCGAATCTCACTCAATAACCAAAAGACAAGGGTTAATTGGCTGCAGTGCCTGCCAGCACTGCAGCTTTTACTTACTCCCAAGGTAAAAACTGCTAGAATCTGCTAAAATCAGTTAATAACCTTCTTTGAGCATTCTTTCGTGACCAATAACGACATCCTGCGCCGCCTCCGCTACAGCTTTGACTTCAGCGACTCTAAAATGATATCTCTTTTCGCCTTAGCTGGAGAAACCGTCACCCGTGAACAAGTTAGCTGCTGGTTAAAGAAAGATGACCACGATGATTATAAAGGTCTAAAAGACTACCTATTAGCCACTTTTTTGAATGGTCTAATCAATGACAGACGCGGCGTAAAAGAAGGTGAGCCAGCTCCTATCGAAAAAGAGCTGACCAATAACATCATCTTGCGCAAGCTTAAGATTGCTTTGAATTTCATTGATGATGATGTTGTAAGTATTATGGAACTCGCCAACTTTAATATCAGCAAGCCTGAATTAACAGCGTTCTTCCGCCGTCCTGGCCACAAACACTACCGTATCTGTAAAGACCAGATATTGCGTAATTTCTTGCAAGGTCTACAGCTTAAATATCGTACCGATAAGCCTGAAGCAACGGATAAAAACGCTTAATCAAGCAACGTCTCTACCCATATTACTACTGTGCACCACGTACAAGGTGCACAGCATAATTTTGGCTTTCACGATTAGCATTATTCCAACTCACGCTACCATCTTCATATTCTGCGTACCAAGATTTAATATGCAAACCTCCAGAATAGATTTCGGAAGCGGTTGAACTCCAAACCTTTAAATCCTCTGTATTTGGCATATTCGTGAAAATTGCTAGGTTAATAGCAGGCTTATGACAGCCATATTCAATAATCGATTCGAGTTCTTTCACATTAGGCAAACGCCAATCGGTATAGCCTGCAAAGCCACCATTAGTATTCACTTCCTCAACGGTTTCTAGCGCTTGTTGCCAACTCAAGAGTGATAAATCACCTTCTGTACAATTACCGCTTTTCCCTTCCAAACACTGCTTCCACATTAAGCGAGTTTCTAAATGCGTGACAGTACCATCATTGTGCTTAATAAATTCTTTCGTACTGGAGTTAAATAAAGAAGGCTGATCTGTACACTCTTGCGAGGTCGCATTAACCGCCATAAATATCGTGGCTAAAAGAAGCCCTAATTTCAAAACTAGCTTATTCATTATTCTCACTCCCATCACGAACTAAGCGTACGTGCCAAGCCAGGCTTTTTGATTCACTCACCGTCACCCCTGTCGATTGAACAAGGGTCCATGCTTTGCTAGGTAGACGAGCATCATTGCTTCGGCTCCAATAATTCCGCCCTTGAGAGCGCTTAAAATAATCCAAATCAATCGCCAGTTCTCTGCCTACAGTTGTATTATCCGGCGTGCCTAAATCAACAAGAGTATTTATTTCACTAATACTCGGCAAACGCCAATCATTTGCTCCACAATAGCTTGCGTCATTCATACGCTTAATAAACGCTTGGGTATGACACCAGGTAGTTTCATCATCTTTATCAAACTCTTGGCAAGGCACTTCAGTTCCAAAATTACTGGGGGCAATTTTAGTCCCTGGAATTCCCGCATTAAATGCTTCATCTTCGTCGTACCAGAAATACATACTATCTTGGTCATTAAGAACAGCTGTCGCATCCCCAGATAACTTTCTCTCCCACGTTAATCCGGTTACATTATCCTTTACGCAATAAAAAAGACTGCTGCTATCTTGGTCGACTAAAGGAATGCCCGCGACATCCAATTTGGTGAAATCAAAGCCCGAATCCCCAGCCCCAGCTTTAGCCAGCGTACTCGCCAATAATTCATTTGTCGCAATTGCATCTCGGCCATAACCACAGTCTTGAAGGTTTCCTAAATCATTAACAGAACACTCAGGGTGATTACCCGAGTCAAATGCGCCACTGCGCTCTTGGCCAGTATCGTTTAATCTTGATAATTCACAGGCATCACCCAAATCACCTTTTAAGCCGGTATTATCATCGATGCCATTCGTATCAGCTTGGTCTAAGTTAGCAACATAAGGACAATTATCATCTGCATCGTTGATGCCATCGCCATCGTTATCATCATCTTCGGTATGCCCTAACCCATCACCATCGATATCGAGATATTGTGCAGAATTTTCTGGAAAATCATCTTCCTCGTTAAATACACCATCACCGTCTAAATCATTATCACAGACATCTCCGATGCCATCAGCATCAAGATCTGCTTGGTCGAGGTTGGCAATAGCAACGCAGTTATCGATGCGATCTGCGAGGGTATCTAGATCACTATCTCTACTATCATTTTTTTGCTCATCACCGGCGCAAGAAGCCAGAAGAAGGCAAGCCATTAATAGGGATGACTTCGATAAAGAAGATTTTAGGAATTTTGACAAAGTTCGGCCTTTATTACATTTATTGTGAGCGCGATGACTATCTATATAAATCGAGGAAAGCTTATTGACTAGTAACTTTTCATTAATATTACAAATTTACTCGAATCCTTGCTAAGACTACATGACTTTCCATTAGTTCGTTAATAGAGTAATTTTTATCACAGCCAAAAAAATAGCCACAATCTCATGATCGTGGCTATTTTATGCATCAAACTCATTCGCCCTAACGAAACGATATTTGTTTTAACTTAATCGACAAACGAGATACTTAATTCAGCATCTGAAGCGATACGAAAGCTCTGAGAAGTTAGGCTATCTTGACCTTTACGTGCAGCAATGACGAAACGATATTCACCATTCGCAACCGGGTTATACCAGCGTACCTTGTATTCCGCCATGCCTTGGTCTTCTTCGTCTTCTAAACGAATTTCAATATCATAGCCGTCATCATTAATAACCTCTAAGCCGTTCTTCATCAGCTTCCATTCACCATCAATTAAGGTCTCAACCTTAACTAGTGGGTTATGTAGCTCAATCTCACTAGCACCTACATCTAACCACTCTAATTCAATGTAATCTTCTTCATTCGCTTCTTCTGCCAAATGCGAGTGTGGCTGCTCAAGAATCGTTCGCTTACCCGTGCTAGTAACCGCTTCAGGGAAGAACTGATTCACTTTAATATCATATTGCCATTTAGGTAACAGCTCTACGATGTCTTCTTGCTGATTGAAGTCCTTTGCTAACTTACCTAGCTGAGCCGTCAAATAAGGTGTTGAGTACTGACCATAAAGCGTATGACCCCCTTCATAATTCTGACGGGCATATTCTTCTGGAGTAGTTGCATAGCCAAAATAGCCATTGGCATTACCCGCAATCCAAGCATGCTTAATATCGTTTTTAGCGAGGCTAAATTCCTCACTCACTCGTTGAGCCATTCGGCGACCCGCTTCCGTTGTAATTTCAAACGGCAATGGCATCACCAACGTATCGTTAATCTTAATTAACTGAAATAATACCGTATTAGGGAAGCTATCTTTCGGCTCTAAAATTGGCTGTAAATATTTAAAGCCTAAGTGCGTTTTATTCCCCTGACAGCCATCGGTAAATACCCAGCTGCGAGACATTATATTCCCGCCCTTTAGAAACGGAACCGCCGCTAAGAAAGGTGTTCTGCGTTCATAAGCCCCTGCCGCTGTTGGCGCACCAACCGCTGGATCTTCACACAACTCAATGCCATCAATTTTATTACTTTGGCGAATATTCAATTCACGGGCAGCGGTTTTAATAACAATCTCGTTACTCAGTTGATCGCCCAAAGATTCAAATAAACTAATCGCTTCTTTGCCAATACCTTGGCCCAATTTTTTGGCTTCTTTCCAGTTCACGTCAAAATGACCAAAAGTATTATCACCGTCTTCTGGTAGAGCTGGTGCCATATCTCCTTGGGTACCCGTTGTTAAGCCATGTACCACAGCCCATGGCGTATCGTACTTATCCTGTATCGCCCACTCTAAATCCTTTTGTGCATAAGCAAACAAATCAGAGTTATACACCTCAACCGGCACACTCAACGCAGTAGCGTGGATAGAGAAACTAGAGAAAGCTGCAAGCGGTTTAAAGTGGCCGTTGTCATCTTCAACATCAATACGGATCATAAACATCGCAGGATTGATCGCTTTAAACTTAGCTTGTGGATCATCTAGACTGATACCCGATACATTTTCATTTAAAACATAAGAATCCAATGAACGGTTTCGGTTATAGCCATAAATATCTTTGCGGCCTGTCGCGACTTTGGCAGGACGACGTTTTTGATAAGCGGTTAAAATTCCATTAGCAATTCGCTGACTTGCAAAGGCTAAAAACTCTTCCTCCAAGCCTTGGCCGTTCGACATATGTTTATTATAAAAGTCATTTTCAAAATGATTCACCGGTGCCGAATGACTGTGAGACGCTGTAATAACAATATCACTCGCTTTCAAACCCGTTTTCGCTGCAACGGCTTCAACCACTTTATGCTGAACCAATAACGAACCTGCGGTTAAATCCGTTTGCACTAGCGCGGTCGAATTTCCCTGGCCATCATTAAGATATACAACACGGGCTTTCAAACGTGTTCTAAAGCCTTTTCCAGAGTTGGCCATCACCGAGTAGCCACCCATTGGCATACCAGGAGGTGGAGTAACATCGACAGAAATCGCCCCTGCAGTAGCAGTGCCTGTTTTTGCAACATCCGCGGGGATAGGCTGGTTGACCGTAATTTGTTTGACAGTGGCACACGCACTTAAAGTAGTCGCGAGCACTAGCAGCATAAATTTGCGCATTGAAAGTGTCCTGGTTCTTGTTGTTATAATTAGAATTGTGTTCTGCACGTTCGTACCATTGTAATGATTTGGCGGATTTTATCGAGTGCTTTTAAGACAATATTCTTATCAATTCATGGGTTCAATTGGCAGGAGTGGCTGATTTTGCATGAGTTCGGGGTACAGCTCTTCGAGCTTGATTACTCCCTGAATTAGACCTTCTTTTTTAGCCTTAGCTAAGCGCTTTACCTTATATTCCAGTTTTAATGCGGTGGACTGCCCACCCACCAGCACATGAAACTCCAATAGTAGAGGCCCTTTACCTTTAAGTGCTTTGGCAGCTTTAACTCCGCCAGCTTGATGCTCAGCAAAACGACGCTCCACATCCGTCGTAATCCCGGTATAAAGACTATGTTTCGCCGTTCTAATTAAATACAAAGACCAAGCAGGGGTTATTTTGCTCATAAAGGTTTAAATTGTTTGTTAAAATAAATTTCGCTCACCACACCTTTTCCTTAAACGTTATAAAAATTGAGCAAACAAGTGTACACTAAGCAGATACTTTTCTTAGGACGCCATCATGTCGAGTATCTCAATGCCTACGCGCTCTCGCTTTCGCGATCCCTTTAGTGGTTTTAGCCACTTAACGGGGGCAATCATTGGTTTAATTGCTTCCGGTATTTTAATCATAAAAGCCAGCCTATATGGTGATATGTGGCAAGTTGCGTCTTTTGCTATTTTCGGACTGTGTATGACTTTAATGTTCGGCAGCAGTGCAATATACCACCTTGCTCAGGGCAGCGATGAAAAGATTTTAAAGTTAAAACGCATTGATCACATGGCCATTTTTGGCATGATCGCAGGGACTTATACCCCTATGTGTTTAGTGCCTTTGCGTGAGAGCTTCGGCTGGACACTATTAGCCGTGGTCTGGGGTTTAGCTATTTCAGGGATTCTATTGAAGATTTTTTGGATTGGCGCTCCGCGCTGGCTATCCACACTGATTTATCTTGCAATGGGCTGGGCTTGTGTTTTTGGTCTGTCGACGATGAAAGCAGTTATGCCCGAAGTATCCTTTGATTGGCTGGTTTATGGTGGTATTGCTTATACATTAGGCGCCGTGGTTTATGCGACTAAATGGCCTGACCCCTGGCCAGAAGCATTTGGTTTTCATGAGATTTGGCATGTTTTTGTGATGGCAGGGGCCTTTAGCCATTTTGTTGCGGTTTATTATTTGCTGTGATGGGTTGGGGTTGTTTAATTCCCACCGTCCTATCGTAGAAACTAGGTTTAAGTCTGAATATAGCCTCCCTGTCATCCGCATGCCCGACCATCCGTGGTCGATCGTAAAAAACTTAGTTTAAGTCTGAGAAAAGCCTCCCTGTCATCCGCATGTCCGACCATCCTTGGTCGGCCGTAAAAAACTTCGTTTAAGTCTGAGAAAAGCCTCCCTGTCATCCGCATGTCCGACCATCCTTGGTCGGCCGTAAAAAACTTCGTTTTTTACTCCTCCGTATTTTTCCAACGTTTGTAGCGACTGTTCACGCCATTTGAGATGCGCTGCATGTAATCTTCTAGGAAGTCTATTCCTGCCAGAACTATAACGACTACGATCGATAACTTAATCGCGGTTTCCAGCTTGCCAATCGCAATACATACCCCCACTGATGCCATACACCAGATTGTCGCGGCGGAAGTTACACCAAAGACAACACCTCTACGGGTTAGCATCACCCCAGCACCTAAGAAGCCAATTCCTGTAATCACTTGTCCAATAATCCGTGATGGGTCCGTCATTTCACTGCGTATTGATAGCGCGCAGACGATAAATGCGTAAGTCCCCATAGTGATGAGCGTTGCGGTGCGTATGCCTACCGGCTTGCCGCGCATTTGCCTTTCGGCCCCAACAATGGTGCCGCATAACAGAGAAGTGGCAATGCCTTGCCAAGTGAATGGATCAAAATTTAATAGGCTAGTTAACCAAGCCATGTCATCAGACATCATTACCTCCTTAATGATCTATCTTAAGCATCGGTCACAATCTCGGTTTTTTCAACTTATAGGACGTTTAATTGCCGCTTCTGATATAATGCGATTTTTCTGCTATTCAGCCACTTTATTAAGCCTTTTACTAACCTGTCTTAAATTTAAAGTAGGCCTAGCCCGCACCAATTCAGTGGAGTTTCACCTTGAGTCAGCCAGCCAATTTTTCCTCACTTGCCCTACCGCAAGGCATGATCGATAACCTAGAACAAATGGGTTATAGCGACATGACACCGATTCAAGCCGAAGCTCTGCCATTCGTCATCGAAGGTCGTGATGTACTGGCTAAAGCACAAACCGGTAGCGGTAAAACAGCGGCCTTTGGTATTGGTCTATTAACCAAGCTGAATCAAAGAAACTTTGGTTGCCAAGCATTAATTTTATGCCCAACTCGTGAACTGGCGACTCAGGTTGCTGACGAAATTCGCAAGATCGCGCGTTACCAGCAAAACATCAAAATCCTCACTTTATGTGGCGGCCAGTCGATTGGTCCACAAATCGGTTCTTTAGAACACGGCGCTCACATTGTTGTAGGAACTCCAGGACGAATTTCTGACCATATCCGTAAAGGCACGTTAAAGCTGGATGCCGTCAATACCGTAGTATTGGATGAAGCGGATCGCATGCTCGACATGGGTTTTGTTGATGAAATCAAAGACATCATCAGTCATACCCCTTATGACCGCCAGATGTTGCTTTTCTCTGCAACTTACCCAGAAAGTATTCAAGCATTAAGTGAAGAGTTCCAGCATCAGCCTGAAGAAATCACCATCAAGGCTGAGCAATCGAAAAATACAATCGTGCAGCGTTTTTACGACGTGCCTAAGATGAAGGACAAAGACGAAGCACTACTGACCTTATTAGGCAGCAAGGCTTCTGAATCTACCGTGATTTTCTGTAATACTAAGGTGGCTTGCTACGACGTATTAGAATTCTTGCGTGATCGTGGTTACCACGCCTTAGCCCTTGTGGGTGAAATGGAGCAACGTGAGCGCGATCAGGTATTAGTACGCTTCTCAAACAAAAGTGCAGCCATCTTGATTGCTACTGATGTCGCGTCCCGTGGTTTGGACATTGACGATCTCGATCTCGTTATTAGTTACGATGTTACCCGCGACCCAGAAGTTCACGTTCACCGCATTGGTCGTACGGGCCGTGCAGGTAAAGAAGGTTTAGCACTTTCATTAATGGCCGCTTCTGAAGTGAAAAAGATGTTCGCGATTAATGAATACATGAATACCCAGTATGAAACCAGTGATATCAGTAAGCTGAAAAGCCCTTACGAGCCGAAGAAGCCTAACATGGTTACTCTGTGCATCGATGGTGGAAAAAAGAGCAAGCTCCGTCCAGGCGATATATTAGGCGCATTGACTGCCGATGGTGGTATTCCAGGAACAGACGTTGGAAAGATCAACATGTTTCCGAATCAAGCTTATGTTGCGATTGCTCGTCCAAGCGCACGCCTTGCATTGAAGCTGATTCAAGAAAAAAACATGAAGGGCCGTCGTTTCCGCGTACGCCGTTTATAGTTAGCTAATAAAAATTTTTAAACCAGATCATTAAGAACAACGACCAGAATATCAACGCCGATTAATTTAACGAGAATAAAATGGCAAAAACATTACAAGAACAACTGCTAGCCATGGGGTTAACAGATAAGAAAAAAGCTAAGCAAGCTGAGAAACAAAAGAAAAAGAATGTCAAAGAAGCGCGCAAAGGCGCTGATGTGATTGATGAAGCGAAAGTTTTGGCGGATAAAGCCAAGCAAGACAAGATCTCTCGTGATAAAACACTAAACGAAGAGAAGAAAGCCGCGGCTGAAGCAAAAGCCGTCGTCGCTCAGATTAAGCAATTAATCCAAATGAATACGATTAAAGTTGAAGGCGATGTTGCCTACAATTTTACCGCGGGTAAAAAGATCAAAAAGATCTACGTTAATGACGACATTCAGGATCGCTTAAGCCGAGGAAAGCTAGCGATTTCCGGTTTAGATCAGAACTTTGCGGTCATTCCTTTGGGTGTTGCCGAAAAGATCCGTCAACGTGACCAGGATTGCTACATTTACATTGCTGAAAATCAAGATACAGAAATTGAAGAAGATGACCCTTATGCGGCTTATCAGATTCCTGACGATTTGATGTGGTAAGCATACGCTTATCCTCTAAGGCTTCCAGAGAAGACCCTTCTCTGGAAGCTCACTGATCCTCATCCAAATAGCCTAAGAACAACCTGTCGTTCTTACCCTCCTTATTCAGATTTATAGCCTTGAACTAGACTAATAAAATACGCTAACGGCTACCCTAGCAAGGAATTACCTTGTGCAATACTCGAGCAAGCAAGAACTCATCGGTACTATCAATCAGCTAATCAATGAAAAATACTCTAACATTTCAACTGAAGATTGCTTGCATGATCAGGAGTTTCAAAGCCGTCTTGTTAACGCCATTAATAGTGCCAACGACGAAGATTCATTATTGCAGTCTCAGCACGTGACCATATTACTCTCCGATTTACGGGGGTTCACGGCCATGGCCGAAAAATACTCGGCACTGGAAGTCATTGATTTACTTAACCAATATTTTCTAAAAATGAGCGAAGTGATACAACGCTACAATGGCACCATCGATAAATTCATGGGAGACGCTATCATGGTTCTATTTGGTGCCCCAGATATCAAAGAAGACGATCTAGAAAGAGGGTTAGCCTGCGCCATTGATATGCAAATCGCTATGGCTGAGTTCAATAGTGAAACCCACTTAAAAGATTACCCTCCTCTATTCATGGGCATAGGTCTTAATACTGGAGAAGTCGTTGCTGGCCAGCTGGGATCATATATTCATAGTGAATATACCGTCATTGGTGATGAAGTTAATCTTGCCTCTAGGGTAGAGGCACACAGCTTGCGCGGACAAATATTAATTAGTGAAAACTGTTATCAACAAGCGAAAGGCTATATTGAAATCGGTAGCAAAAATACAGTTAGGGTCAAAGGTAAGTCAGAAGTCGTTAACCTATATGAACTAATCGCAACGAATAAACCAAAACGGCTCACCCCCCCTAGAAGTGAGGTGCGTAAAAGTCCAAGAATTATGATGGATGCACCGTTAGAGTTTCAGTGCTTAGAAGGCAAACAAGTTTTAAGCAAAGTCTTTTCCGGACGAATTATTGACCTCAGCTATGGCGGTATATTTGCGATATCACCTGTACGCTTAGATATACAGCAAGAGATTAAAATTGCTCTGTCTCTATCGCTGATGAGCAATCAGAACAGTGCGATCTACGCCCGAGTCATTCGAGTCAACAAGTTCGATGACCAATGGGAAGTTAACCTCGAATTCACCGCCATACATCATGAAGCGCAAGCGGCAATCAAAGACTTTGTCGATCAACAGATTGAGCGCATCTAATAGCAAAGATTAAGAACGATACAGAACCTGAATCAAATGAAAGCCAAACTGTGTTTTCACTGGGCCATGTATTTTGATCAATTCGCCCTTAAAAACCACCTTATCAAACTGACGAACCATCTGACCAGGCTTAACCTCCCCAAGATCACCACCGGCTTTTTGCCCTGATGGACAAAGTGAAAATTGCTTGGCGAGCTTAGCAAAGTCAGCTCCTTTCGCGATGCGGTCACGTAGACGATTAGCTTCAACGTTGGTTTTTACAAGAATATGACGAACACCGGCAACTGGCATACTGCCTCCAGATAGATAAGATTTGCGCCATTTTACCAGCTCTTATGGAAATTACCTTCACCCATCCATTGAAGAAACCTTGATTCAGCCCATTTTTACCTGACCATACAGACAAATAAACACAAAAGTGCCCTCACTTTTTATTCATTTTGTGGGAAAATATGGAAAAAATTCCGTCGCTAAAATAATTGGTATAAAAATATGTCAGTCCATGAAATAAAACACCCATTGGTTCAACACAAAATCAGCTTGATGCGCGCTAAAGAAATGAGTACTCGCAGCTTTCGCCAACTATCTGCTGAAGTCGGCTGCCTACTCACCTATGAAGCAACCAAAGATCTAGAGCTAGAGAACTTTCAAATGGAAGGCTGGGATGGCGAACTAACTGGCCAGCGCCTAGTGGGCAAAAAAGCCACTGTTGTGCCTATTCTTCGTGCAGGCATCGGTATGCTAGACGGTGTTTTAGAATTAATGCCAAGCGCCAAGATCAGCGTAGTGGGCCTATATCGTGATGAAGAAACACTTGAGCCAGTAACCTATTTTGAAAAGCTCGCCAGTGACATGGACAAGCGTATGGCCTTGATTATTGATCCAATGCTCGCAACAGGTGGCTCTATGAATGCGACGATCGACCTGATTAAACAAGCAGGATGTACCGATATTCGCGCCTTAGTTTTAGTGGCTGCTCCTGAAGGTATTGAAAAGGTTCAAGCCGCTCACCCGGATGTTGATATCTACACCGCCTCAATTGATGACCATTTGAACGAAAACGGCTACATCATCCCAGGCTTAGGCGATGCTGGCGACAAAATTTTCGGTACCAAATAGCACTCATTAAATACTTATTTACACCAACCCAAATTAAGGATGTTTTATGTCGGACTCTTCGATTGCAAAAAGTGCCAGCACTGAAAACAGCTTCACCCAACCCGCTTGGCGAAATGCGCTAGCGGGCTTGCAAATGCTCTTCGTTGCTTTTGGTGCTTTGGTATTAATGCCATTGATCACAGGCTTAGATCCCAGCGTTGCGCTCTTCACTGCAGGTGTAGGGACCATATTGTTCCAGTTTATCACCAAGCAGCAAGTCCCTATTTTCTTAGCCTCATCATTTGTATTTATCGCACCGATCGCTTATTCAGTGCAAACATGGGGTGTCGCTGCCGCTATGGGGTCATTATTCGTGACTGGCTTAGTATACGTTGCTATCGCAACTATGGTTGCCGTACGTGGTGCTGGCTTCTTACACCGTTTAATGCCTCCTGTTGTGACAGGTCCAATCATTATGGTTATCGGCCTTGGCTTAGCGCCTATTGCGGTTAATATGGCTATGGGTAAAACCGGTGATGGTGCGGCAGAACTGTTCCCTTACATGGATTCTTTAATCGTTTCGATGTCAGCGTTAATCACAACGTTACTAGTCGCAACACTTGGCAAAGGCATTTTCCGCTTATTACCGATTATGGCAGGAGTATTAGTTGGCTACATCATGGCGTCACTGATGGGCATGGTGAGTACGGAAGCAGTTGCTAATACCGAATGGTTCGCCGTACCTAACTTCATTACTCCTGAATTCCACTTAGCCGCTATCTTGTTCATGCTGCCTGTCGCCATTGCTCCAGCCATCGAACACGTCGGTGACATTCTGGCGATTGGCAGTGTGACGGGTAAAGATTACACCAAAGAGCCCGGCTTACATCGTACGCTGATGGGCGATGGTCTTGCGACATCACTCTCTTCATTATTTGGTGGCCCACCCAATACCACTTATTCCGAAGTGACTGGCGCGGTGATGCTGACAAAAATGTTCAACCCCCGCATCATGCTTTGGGCAGCAGTATTCGCTATCTGTCTAGCGTTTGTCGCTAAATTCGGCACTGCCTTACAAACTATCCCAGCCCCTGTCATGGGCGGTATATTAATCCTACTGTTTGGCTCTATCGCCGGCGTTGGCATGAACATTTTAGTAAAAGCTCAAGTAGATCTTGCAGATCAGCGTAACCTAGTGATCGTTTCAACAACTCTTGTATTTGGTATTGGTGGCATGGCCATTGGAAATGCAGACTTTAGCCTTACCGGAATTAGCTTATGTGGTTTAGTGGCGATTGTACTGAACTTACTATTGCCAAAAACACAGGTCGAAGAAGAGAATTTAAATCAAGAGCAAGCTATAGCCAAAGATATGGTAGAGCACTCAAAAAACTAAACGATTAACAATTTAGTTTCAATGACCGCTCTTTTTGAAAGCCGCTCACCGATATTCTGTGAGCGGTTTTTTATTGCCTAGCTGATAACTTCTGCTTTATTTCGATCCCGTCATAGAACGCATCACCTGATCTTTTTTCACTAGTTTGTGATAAAAAGCGCCGCCAATATGTAATACCAGTAATACCATTATCAGCTTCGTACCAATCTCGTGGCCTAAACGTAAGGCATCAAACAGCTCTGGGTTATACATCGTCTGACTCGCATTACTTAGATTAAAGCGACCAAAAGCCATAACCGGTAGCTCATGAAAGCGTGCCGTAAGATAACCCGTTACTGGAATCCAAACCATTAAGCCATAAAGTGCATACTGCACCGTTTTTGCTACTCTTTGCTGTAGCTTAGGTAAATCCTGCTCAGGAATTGGGGATTTTTTTATAAAGCGCTTAAAAATACGCAGTATCAAAAATAATCCGACCAAGGTGCCAAGGCTAGAGTGCCCCATCAGCATTTCCATATGCTCTTGATTATTCGTCACACTCGCGAATCCCATTACCGCTAGCAGCATTAATAAGATGAGTATGGCCATCAGCCAATGCAATATGCGATAACCTAGGTCATAGTTTGAAGCTTTCATATTCGTTTCACTCATCTCGTTTACCTATCTCGACGCTTGTATTTATTTAATATCACGGTTTAGGCTTGCCATATTAGTTGTTTCGTTATACAAGATAATCATCTAATTTAATAAAAGATTGTTTTTTATGAAGAACAATGACCTGAACCAAATTCGTATGTTTGCTAAAGTCGCTCAACTTCACAGTTTTACAAAAGCGGCAGAGGCGCTAGGAATAGAAAAATCTACGGTTAGTAATAAGATCACCCAGTTAGAAACTCGCTTAAATATTCGTTTATTACAAAGAACGACGCGCTCAGTAAGCCTGACGGATGCAGGCCAGCAGTATTTAACCTATTGTGAGCAAGCGCTAGCAGCGCTCTCGATGGGGGAAAGCTATATCGCCGAACTGAGCCAGGTTCCGACAGGATGCTTGCGAGTAAGCACACCACAAAACTTTATCGATTTTGTGATGCCTAGTTTGATTACACCTTTTCTTAAAGAATATCCTGAGGTGCAACTCGAAATAATCCAATCCAATAGAAATATTGACTTAATAAAGGATGGCTTCGATATTGCCGTGCGCTCACAAAGAGACGACATCGCAGACTCAAGCTTAATTTATCGGAAAATACGTCACACCGAGTGGATCATGGTTGCCAGCCCAGGCTTTATTGAACAATACGGTATCGCGACAACACCGACAGAACTTGCAGCATTACCCAGCATTGGATCCAATAATGAAGTTATACGTGAGCAGTACCATAAAGAAATAGTTTGGCAGGGTGAAAAAGTCAGGTTAAACCACCGATTATCCGTTAATAGCGTCAATAGTATATGCCAAGGCGTTTTAGAAGGCCTAGGCATCGCTTTCCTCCCCAAAACGATGGCTAGCGCAAACTTAGAAAGTGGGCGCCTAATACACATACACCCTGAAATTGAGCTTTCCCCTTCGAAGCTCTACGTTGTTTATCCATCCCGCTCAGGGCAACCCGCTAAAGTTAGAGCCTTTGTTGATGCTCTTATCGCTTGGAGCCAACTATAAAAAAAGCCGCTAACGGGCTCCGTTAGCGGCTTTTGATCAGAACAAGCAAAGTACTAAATCACTTATGCAGTTTCTTTCAATTCTTTTTCCAGGTTCATGCTCGCGGCGCGGCGCTTTTCAGCACTCACCCAACGACTGCGTTGTTCTTCAGTATTCAATACTAACGGCGGCACTTTGGTAGGCTTACCATCGTCATCTACAGCAATCATAGTGAAGAAGCAGGTATTGGTATGACGTACTGACTTACCTTTCAAATCTTCGGCGATAACCTTAATCCCGATTTCCATCGAAGTACGACCGGTATAATTCACAGTCGCAAGTAAGGTCACCATTTCACCAATAAAAATCGGCTCACGGAATACTACCTTATCCACTGACAGGGTCACACAATACAATCCGCTATAGCGCATTCCGCAAGTGAGTGCGGCTTTATCTAGCAGTTTAAGTAATTCACCACCGTGCATCTTGCCAGAAAAGTTAGCCATTCCTGGAGACACGAGTTCGGTCATTTCTGTAGTAACAATTTGTGGCATAACCGTCTCTTCATTTTTCTTTAGGGAGTTAACCTGCTTAAAGCACATAGCAGGCCAATTGCACTGTTCTGGCTCATCAAAACCATCAACTAGCGCTTTAATAGAGCCATACATCAAGCAAAGCTGACAATTTTAAGCGGGCTGCATGATAACAGGTCTTATAAGTCTGGGCTATCGTACAGATTTTGCACTAGCGCTGTGCAAGATTAGTCAGCTTAGGCACCATTACAGCGCTCATTTTAGAAGTTTGATGATCATTATGGTGCTTTTCTAACGAGGAGAATGTCCAAAACCAGCCCAAAACTGATTCCAACCAAGCATCAAGCTAAGCTTCCAGCGGTATAGCGATCACTTTTTGCCATTGGCAGGCTTGCCCCCAGAACGTAAATTGATCACCTTGCCAATACTAGAGAACCAAAAATCAGCCCCCATGGAGGCTGCAAAAGCACTAATGAACCAACCGAGTATCATCAATAGCCAGTCATACCATTGAAACGAAGCACTGATAAAACCAAAATCATGCCAACCCAAGGGCAGCTCTAAGGTTTCAAGTTCATTGGTTGTTTTCTGCAAGACCTGATAGCGTTGCTTTAATAGCTCGGACTCTTCACTAATACTACTCGTCTTTAAAATGGCTGGTTGATTAAAAAGTCCCTGCTGAGGAATTAACTTGGGCAGCTGCTTCACCATCTCTGAACGCAATTCAGCATCATGAGGGATATCACGAGCAATACGAATGGAATCAATATTCATCATGGCAGCTAAAATAAAGGCGACCAGCAGTAGTACCTTTTGGATTTGGCGCTTATACCAGCCACTGACCCGGACCATATTGCCACTGAACCAGTTCTCAACCTTCTCTTTAAATATCAACTCGTCCTCATTGGAATCTAACCACATCGCCATTAAAGACTGGCGTAAGCCTCCTTCTGGCAATTTTTCTAGACATTCAATCAGTGTTTTTTCTTTACTGCTATAAAGCTGAAGACTATCGATTAGTGCGATACGGAAGTTTTCTGCGGGAATATATGAGGCCTTACGATATTTATCCGATAGTTTACTGAGCATCGAATGACGCAATAAATTATCCGATAGCAGTTCATCTTCTACTAGGTAACGAATACCGCGCTCCAGTTGTTTTCCACGCAAAGAGAAAACCCCTGCTAAGAACTCAACTAGGGTACTGCATAATAAACTGAAAACCAGATAGACTGCCGCTAAACCGAGGGCGACTTCAACTATGATGTGATCAAACATGAAACATCCTTGTATTAGCCATTATCAAATAACGAGCTATTTTTAACTTTTGCGCGCTTGTCGAATTTTATCGTAAGCGGTTTGGATTTCTTGAGTTTTCTCTTTCGCCAACTTCATCATTTCGGCTGGCAGCCCTTTAGCAACTAATTTATCAGGGTGATGCTGACTCATCAGCTTACGATACTCTTTTTTCAAATCAGCATCACTGATATCAGCTTTTACCCCAAGCACCGCATAAGCCGTGGCAAGTTCAGCACTGCGACTTTGCCTCCCTCGACTACGCCCGCCCTGAGCACTCGACCATCCACCCGCCATCGCAGCTTTAACTCTTGAATGTATCCATTCAAATTGAAATGCTGAAATACCTAAGTCACGGCATAAACGATCGAGAATTCGACGCTCTTCCAATGTTAACTTGCCATCACTATAAGCTACACTGAGTTGAATCTCTAAAAACATCTGAGAAAGTGATGCTTGACGAGTTAACACTTCTTTTAAACGACGTAAATCGGGGCCCAAATCAAAGTCAGCATCCTTACCTTCGGTAAAAAATTGTATGGCTTGCTGACGCATATCCCCATTCAGCCCCATTTGACTCATAATATGCTGAGCAGCTTCGATCTCTTCATTCGAAACTCGGCCATCCGCTTTCGCAATGCGTCCCATCACTCGAAACGTGGTGCGGAAAAAGATCTGCTGGATTTGCAGCTGTACAGCACTATCACTATTCGTTCTTGCTGACGAGGACTCAACCCCCAGCATATTACGTTCAATAAACTGATCAAATAAGTGACCAACGATCATTCCAATAATGATACCAAAAGGGCCGCCACTAAAGAGACCGAATGTCGCGCCCGTGATCTTCCCTAACCAAATTTTCATATCGACTCTGTCACCTGTTTCGCTATGACCAGTTCTTCTACCTGCTGCAAACGCTCTGGAGTACCTACATCGACCCAGCTACCGTCATAAAGTTCACCACTGGCCTCATTATTCACCATCGCACCGCGTAATAAAGGCGCTAAGGGAAATGCTCCCGCGGCGCAGCCTTCAAATAATGATGGTTTGATTAAACTGATACCACTGAAAGTTAACGCTTCTAAATCGCTCGATGATTTATCAACAACCTTGGTCTGAGAAAAATCATCTGCCAATAAAACAAAATCTCCACTAGGGTTATGCTCCGGATTCTTCACCAACCACAAATGACAAAGCCCATGAATGACCTGAGGAATTTTAATTAGGTCCCAGTCTAACCACACATCCCCGTTGACCAATAAAAATGCTTGCTCAGAATCTTGCCCAGTTTGCAAAAGAGGTAATGCGTTAAATATTCCGCCACCGGTTTCCAACGCTTCACGCTCGGCAGAATATAAAATTCGACAATCAAATTGGCTGCCATCCCCTAAATGCTCTTCAATCATATGGCCTAAGTAAGCATGATTAATCACAATCTCTTCGATTCCCAATGCCACCAACTTTTCAATGTGATGTACAATCAGCGGCTTGCCCGCGACCGCTAACAAAGGCTTTGGACAATGATTGGTTAATGGACGCATACGTGTGCCTAAGCCCGCCGCGAGAATCATTGCTTTCATGCAGCCGCCTTTTTATTCAATGCAGGAATGAAGGTCGTTTCTAACCAAGCCGCGAAAGCAGAGAACTCAGGGTATAAGCGCGCAGTTTGTAATATATAATCACAGGTACGCGGCACATCCTCTAAATAGCCGTGCTTACCATCACGCAAACTTAAACGGGCAAATATTCCCGCCGCTTTCAAGTGGCGCTGCATCCCCATTAAGTCAAAGTCACGAATAAGCTGCTGTTGAGACAGTCCCGCACATTGAAGACTGTGGTCTTTGAAGTATTGCAACCAAGCAAGAACTTGCTCCCGCGGCCATTGGATATAGCAATCTTTTAATAAAGAAACGAGGTCGTAGGTTAACGCGCCATATACCGCATCCTGAAAATCGATAATACCAATGAAGTCTTCGTTATGTCGCGGTGCATTGGCCTTGCAAACCATCAAGTTACGCGAGTGATAATCACGATGAACAACGACCTGTGTTTGTCCTAATGCAGACTTTGCCAAGGTCTCAAACACATCCTTAAGCATGGCTTTATCTTGGCTACTGAGAGTTAAACACAGATGTTTTTCACACAGCCAGTCAGGGAACAAGGCCATTTCACGATCTAATAGCGCACGATCGTAATTAGGAATATTGTCACTCTTAGGCAGCTGTTGCAGCTCGATTAAAGAATCGATTGATGATTTGTAGAGAGAGTTTGCCGCTTCAGCCGTTAATTCTGGGTGCAATAACACATCACCAAAATCTTCTAATAGCATATACCCTTGAGGCTCATCGAAAGCCAGAACCGTGGGAACTTTCACTCCCTTCGATGACCAAAGCTTAGCGATATCAACAAACTGACGGCTATTTTCATGTTCTGGCGGCGCATCAACGGCGATCCAGCTCTTTTCAATGCCGTTTTGCTGATAATTGATGCGAAAATATCGCCTAAAACTTGCATCACCCGATACGGTTACCATTTGAGCAGGTATAATGTGCTGATATAGTTGCTCGATCTGATCGGCGGCCCATTGGGCTAAAACTTCCTGACGCTGATCCATGCTGGCCTCTTGACTTGGGTTAGGCAGAAAAAAAGATTCGGTATACAATCTACGCCTTTAGCGCAGACATTATTTACGCACCATAGCATAAGGATGGATCGGATTCTCCGATTTAACATGAACAAAGCCTATTCCCTGTTAATCGCAGTTTTCAGTACATTTTCTGTTGCCAGTTTCGCCGCAGAAGATACGATTTCTGATGAAAACTTCAATTATGCATTCCAACCATTATCATGGTACCCACTGGAAGATTTAACCACGGCTGAAGCCAAAGCCTTACCCGAGTTCTGCTCGGGTAAGTATCGTCCAGTCGCGCTGGTACCCAGAACCGAAGAAAGTATATTAATCGAAGCCAACGAGTCCACCGCCAGTAAGAATGGTGATGCCATCTTTACCGGTGACGTTGAGTTTAGTCAGCTTGATCGAAAAATAACCAGCGATAAAGCCATCTGGTCACAAGCAAACCGTAATGCTGATTTTAGCGGCAACGTAAGCATTATCACTTCTGATCTAGTGATGTCTGGGGATCAAGCTCAGATAAATGAAAATGATCAAATCGGCAAAATTCAAAATAGTGAATATTCTATCCCTAGCACCCACATGCGTGGCACCGCCGCGAGTATCGATAGCGAAGGTGAATTCATTATTCAGCTTACCGATTCGACCTACACATTTTGTGAGCCAGGTAGAAATGACTGGGATATTAAAGCCAGTGAAATTAATCTCGACCGTGAAAGCGGCATCGGTAGCGCTTGGCATACCCAGCTAAGAATTAAAGAAGTTCCGATTATGTATCTTCCTTATTATCGTTTTCCTATCGACGATAGACGCATGACCGGTTTTTTAGATCCTACTTTCAGCATCAATGGTGAAGTCCAAGCCAGTGAAATGTCGATTCCTTTTTATCTGAATCTGCACCCTCAAGTTGATGCCACGATTACACCAAAAGAAATTCTAGATCATGGTTTATTATGGCAAGGGCAAGTACGTCACCTCACCAGTATTTTTGGCTATGGTGAATTTAACTATGGAGAATTGAAAAATGACCGTAGCTATTTGCAAGATCAGACCGAAGTGGATTCAGTGAGCGGTGATACCGTCGAGATTGAAACCCCAAGACAAGACCGTTGGTTAATTAATTATCAACAGCGCGGTGATATCAACGAAAACTGGCATCATCGCTGGGTTTATAACGAAATCAGCGATAATGACTTTCTCAACGATACCAAATCAAGTTTAGGCATTAACCGTGAAACTCACATGCCAACTCGAGGTGAAATCTACTTTGATAAAGACGCTTGGCACTTTGATATTCTCGGCGAAAGCTATCAAACCGTTGACGATACCATTGCCCTATCTTCACGCCCCTATAAGCGCTTACCTCAGTTGAATCTGAATTACTCACCAGAATCTTTTTCTGGCTTAACTGGCTCATTGACCAGCCAAGCTACAAAATTCAAACGCGATAATAACAAGCTAACGGGCACCAGCGCGATCAATGGTACACGTTTAGTTCTCGACTCTAGCCTAAGCTATACCTTGGAATGGCCTTTCGCCTACATTACCCCTAAAGCAGAATATAAGGTACGCCAATATCAACTTGAAGATGTTGAGCAAAGCTTAATTGATGAGGGCTATGACGAGAATCCAAACATTGCGATACCTAAATACAGCTTAGATGCAGGCTTATTCTTTGAACGTGAATTTGAAGCCTTTAATAATGGCTATATTCAAACCTTAGAACCTAGAGTTATGCATTTACAAGTGCCTTATTATGATCAAAGTGAAATCCCTAACTTTGATAGCAGTGCTCTTACTTTTAATTCCAGCCAACTCTTCCGTGATTACCGCTTCAACGGTAACGACCGCATTGGTGACGCCAATCAAACGACTCTTGGCTTAACAACGCGCTTTTTACAAGACAGTGATGGTACAGAAACACTGAATGCCAGCATCGGCCGTATTTATTATCATCAAGATCGTCGTGTGCAATTATCCGGCACCACGGTCAGTGAAGCCGATAGCCGCAAAACGTCTTCCACTATGATCGAAAGTACTTGGAATCCCTTTGATGAATGGCGTTTATACAGCATGGTCGAGTGGGGCAAAGCGCCTAAAGTCGCTGGAGAAAAATTTGAAGATGAAATACTGCAGAAGCAATTCAGTATTGAATATAACGATAACTTAAATCATATGGCGAATATCGGCTTACGAGAAAACCAAGCCTCTAGCATCCGTCAGCTTGATATTGGAGTCTTTTGGGCGATTAACGACTCTTGGGCCTTAATTGGTAGCCGTAAAAAAGATTTATGGAATTATGAAGCCGACGAAATTAAACCCGTCGACCCTGTTATTGAAGCCCTCGCAGGGTTTGAATACCAAAGCTGTTGCTGGCGTGCTCAAATTCTTTATCAAGAACAAAGCAAACGCATAACCGATGAAGAAACCAATACCGATAAACAATACGGCTGGTTATTACGCATCGAACTTAAAGGGCTAGCCAACTTTGGTGCTAACCCAGACGACATTATGAATCAATCAATTCGCGGATATTCAACTCGCCGCTATTTTGATTTTGAAAGTGAATAAGTACAGGAATAAATCAGTAATATGAATAAAAAAGCACTTATCGGTTTAATCGCCTTTTGCTCAGCCTTTAGTCTTTCTTTGAACAGCCAAGCGGCACCGGTTGAAATTGATCGCATCGCGGCCATCGTCGACGACAGCATCATTATGCACAGCGAATTAGAGGCGCGTATGGATTCTGTTAAACGCCAAATGGGCGGCCAGATTCCACCGGATAGTTTATTACGCCCACAAGTATTAGAGCGTTTAATCTTAGAAAATATTCAACTGCAAATGGCTGATCGTGGTGGCGTGCAAATTTCTGATCAGCAGCTAACGGATACTGTAAAACGTATTGCCAAGCAAAATGGTATGACCATTGAACAGTTCAGTAAAGCCCTTGAGAAAGATGGTTTGTCGTATCGTGAAGCGGTAGAACAAATTCGCACTGAAATGATCATTAGTCGCGTACAAAAATTTCAAGTCAATAATCGCGTACAAATTTCACAACAAGATATTGATTATTTCTTAGCGTCAAAAGCCGGTCAAATGGCGGCCGAAGCTGAGTATCGCTTAAGCCACATTTTAATCTCGATTCCAAGCCAAGCCAGTGCCAAAGAAATTCAAAACGCGCGCGCAAAGGCAGATAAAATCATTGCGGATATCAAAGCCGGTAAAGATTTCCAACAACAAGCTATCGCAAAATCAAATGGCCGTAATGCCCTTAAAGGTGGCGACTTAGGCTGGCGTAAACACGCTCAATTACCTTCTCTATTTGCCGATGCGGTAACTGAATTAAAATTGGGTGAAGTCTCTGCCCCGATTAAAAGTGCCAGTGGTATTCACATCATCCAGCTTTCCGATAAGCGCGGTGGCTCAACGGTGATGGTTCTACAAAACAAGGTAAAACACATACTGGTAATGCCAAACGAGATTCGTTCTGATGACGACGCTCAAGCGCGCATTAAACAGGTACATCACAAGCTAGTGAACGGCGCGAAATTTGCCGAATTAGCCAAAGAATATTCTGATGACCCTGGCAGCGCAGCCAATGGTGGTGATCTTGGCTGGGTTAATCCTGGTGATATGGTACCGGCATTCGACCGTATCATGAGTGAAATTGAACCCGGTAAGCTAAGTAAGCCTTTCAAGAGTAAATTTGGCTGGCATATCCTACAAGTTGAAGAGCGCAAAGAAACCGACTTAGGTGAACAGGTACAGCGTAATCAAATTCATCAAATGCTGCAGTCGCGTCAATTTGAAGAAGAGCTCCCTATTTGGTTACGTAAAATTCGCTCTGAAGCTTATGTCGATATCAAAGAGTCATAATTGATGACCTTTACTATTAACCAGTCAAACGCATCAAGCTCTACGACAATACCCGTTCTTGCAATCACCGCCGGTGAGCCTGCGGGAATTGGCCCGGACTTATGCGTTCAAATTGCTCAGCAAACTTGGGATTATCAGATTCTGGTAATTTGCGATAAGCAGCTGCTACTCGATCGCGCTCAGCAATTAGGTTTACCGCTAAGAGTGAGCGACTTTGACGAAACAGCCATAGTCGCTCATCAACCAGGCCACCTTTGGGTTAAACATGTTCCTTTAGCCCAGCCATCCGTCGCCGGTGAATTAAATACCGCCAATGGCACGTATGTTTTGAAAACCTTAGATATCGCAACTCAAGGATGCCTTGATAATCATTGGCATGCCATGGTGACAGCCCCTTTGCATAAAGGCGTCATTAACGATTCTAACGAAGTAAAAACCGGCTCGTTTACTGGCCATACCGAATATCTGCGCGACTTTTGTGGCCGCGATGAAGTTGTCATGATGCTTGCGACTGAAGATCTTCGCGTCGCATTAGTAACGACTCACTTACCGCTAAGAGATGTAGCAGATGCCATCACCCCTGATCGCATCAGCCGTGTCGCACGTATTTTACACAACGATTTACAACAGTTTTTTGCTATAGAACAGCCACGAGTACTCGTGGCAGGGCTCAATCCTCACGCCGGTGAAGGTGGCCACCTTGGCATGGAAGAGATCGAAATTATTGAGCCAACATTAAAAGCGCTTAATGAAGAAGGCCTCAACCTGATCGGTCCGCTACCCGCCGATACCTTATATACCCCAAAACACCTTGAACACGCTGATGCTACATTAGCCATGTATCATGATCAGGGATTACCGGTATTAAAATTTCACGGATTTGGCCGAGCCGCTAATATTACTTTAGGCCTCCCCATTATTCGCACCTCTGTGGACCATGGCACGGCGTTAGATCTTGCCGGCACAGGTACCGCAGATGCTGGCAGTTTAGAAACTGCTTTAAAAGTTGCCGCCCAAATGGCCGCCGCTTATTCGACCCAACAATAAGTACACTGCTAATCGTAAAGAATTGAGTAAAGAGAAAAACATGAGTGATTTTAATGCCCCTCGTTCAACGGGCAATAAGCGTAAAAATGCTGGCAGACCGAAGTCTGAGGCACAAAAAGTATTAGCCGCGAATGCAGGCCATAAAGCTCGTAAACGGTTTGGTCAAAACTTCCTGCACGACGGCAATATCATCAATAAAATTGTACGTGCGATTAACCCCAAAGAAGGCCAAAACCTAGTTGAAATTGGACCGGGAATGGGAGCGATTACAGAGCCTGTCCTAGAAGCCGCTGGCGCATTAAACGTTGTTGAAATCGATCGTGATTTAATTCCTCGTTTACGCACTCAATTCTTTAACTACCCTAATTTTAAAGTCTATGAGGGTGATGCCTTACAATACGACTTTACCCAGTTAATCGATAAAGAAGCGGAAAACCCTGCGCCACTACGTATTATTGGTAACCTGCCATATAACATTTCAACGCCGCTTATTTTTCATCTTTTGAGTTATACCGAACAGCATCTAGTACAAGACATGCACTTTATGCTGCAAAAAGAGGTGGTCGATCGTTTGGCTGCAGGTCCAGGAACATCAGACTATGGTCGCCTAGGCATCATGGCCCAATATTGGTGTCGTGTAGAGCCGCTTTTCATTGTTGGCCCCGGTGCGTTTAATCCACCCCCTAAGGTTGATTCTGCGATTGTACGCTTAGTCCCCCATGAAACGTTGCCCTTCCCAACCAAAGACCATAACATTCTGCAGCACGTTGTCCGTCAAGCGTTCAGTATGCGCCGAAAGACCTTGCGTAATACCTTAAAAACGTTAATTTCGGCTGAAAATATCGAGCGCTTAGGTATTGATGCAGGTTTACGTCCAGAACGCTTAACGTTAGAAGAGTACGTTAAAATTGCTGATTTTGTTGCGGAAAACCCATTAAAAGCAGATGACCAATAACATGACGGATATAGACGCGAATACAATTATTCCCGCTCACCAGATGCCAGAAGTACAGGTGACTGTTGAGCCGCAATATATTGAAGGTCAATCTATCCCTGACGAGCAAAAATACGTATTCGCTTATCATGTTGATATCTACAACCCCAGCCATCACGCCGTACAGGTTTTAACCCGACACTGGTTAATTACCGATGGTAATGGCAAATTACAAGAAGTTCAGGGAGAAGGTGTTGTCGGCGAAACACCGATCATTGGCCCTGGAGATAGCTATCAATATTCCAGTGGTGCTGTGCTCAGTACCGTAGTCGGTAGTATGAGCGGCCATTATGGCATGCGCTTGATTCTTGAAGCCGAAGAGGAAACAGAAGGTGACGCGTTAATGTTTAATGCTCAGGTTCCTGTCTTCACTCTCGCTGTGCCTTCTGCATTGAACTAGAGGTTATACGTGGCAACCTACGCAATTGGTGATGTTCAAGGCTGTTATGATTCGCTAATGGCTTTATTAGACAAGCTCGATTACGACGATAATCAAGATACGCTTTGGTTTGCCGGTGACCTTGTTAACCGTGGCCCGAAATCACTCAAAACTCTTCGCTTTATTAAAGGACTAGGAGATAAGGCGATTTCGGTACTCGGTAATCACGACCTGCATTTATTGGCGATTTATTTTAACGATAAAAACCCAAGAAAATCTGATACTTTAACTGCAACTCTGAATGCCAGTGATAGTGAAGAATTAATGCACTGGTTAAGACACCAGCCACTCGTGCACCATGATGAAAACTTAAATGCGCTAATGGTTCATGCGGGTATTCCCCCTAAGTGGAGTGCAAAAAAAGCCGTTAAGCGCTCGCTAGAATTTGAAACCTTTATTCAATCTCCGGATTTTAAAGAGTTCTTTAAAGTCATGTACGGCAATCATCCAGACCAATGGGATAAATCTCTTGTCGGAATGGAACGCTTGCGAATCATCGTTAACTATTTTACTCGTATGCGTTTTTGCACACAGAAAGGTCAGCTCGATTTATTGACCAAAGAAGGATTAGACAACAAACCGACAGGCTTTTCACCTTGGTTTGAACTCGAACGCAAAGCTCAATATACACGAATCTTTTTTGGCCACTGGGCGGCTCTAGAAGGTAAAGCTGATGTTGATAATGTGTTTGCCCTAGATACCGGCTGCGTTTGGGGTGGCAAACTCAGCGCAATTCGTTTAGAGGATGAAACCTGGTTTCGCACTCCTGCTGTCGATAAGTATAAATAACCCCTTTTATAAATAATAATCATAGGATTTACTCATGAGCGCAAACTTTACTCGCATCAATGCCAATGACGCTAAGACGTTAATCGAACAAGGCACTAGCCAAATTATCGATATTCGTGATGCCATGAGCTTCCAAGCTGGACACATTAAAAATGCAGCTCACATCGATAACCAAAGTATTGAGCCGTTTATTGCTCAAGCTGATCAGCAAGCGCCCTTAATTGTGTGTTGTTATCACGGAAACTCTAGCCAGAATGCCGCGCACTATTTTGGCGAGCAAGGCTTTAAAGAAGTTTATAGTTTGGATGGTGGTTTTGAGCAGTGGAAGGTAGTTTATCCTGAGCTTTGTGAACGCTAGGCTAGTGCTTTCTTCATGATTAACTCCCCTTCTTGTTTTCATATAAAAACAAGAAGGGGTCATTTTATTTAATACGTTATTTGACGTTTTATTCAATTATTTACTCAACAATTTCTTCCACGACTTCCTCAACAATAACATCAGTCACTAATACCGTCACCGGTGTAGACACCTCATTCAGACCATCTGAAATAACAATACTCAATTGATAAAAGTTATCACCAGCAACGGCATTTCTATTCGTTGCTTCGTCAATGGTGGCATCTCCAACACTATCTTCAGGCAACTCAAAATCTAACAAGGTTATAATTGATAAAGCTCCAGTTAATTCATCAATCGCAAATAATTGGCTATCTGGACCATTTAGACTAAAGCGAACTGTTGAGTCCACATCATCAGCACTGAAAGTCGTAAGCACAGTATTTATTTCTGTATTTTCAGGCACGACTAAATCATAGCTTGGGGTATTCTGCCAAATATCCAAACACCAGTTACACGTTTGCATCGAATCGTTTTTATCACTACCACGACCCAGTGCCGAGACAACTTCATTTAACCCATCACCATTTAAATCAGCAATCGATATTCCTTGGGATAATTCAGCTTGGTCATTCGTTCTCAAATGCGAACGGTCAAACTTAGTAAAACCACCACTACCATCACCCTTGTACCAAGCTGAATAGGTTAAGGTTTTAAAAGCGAAATCATTTATGGTATCGCCATCCAGATCACCCGCACCTAAGGTGCCATTGGAGCTAGGCACATCGGTGAAATCCGTAGTAGCAAAAGTAATAGTGCTCTTTCCAGCGGCATTAATAGTTGTGGTATTTATTAACAGCGTCAAACTATTGGTATTTTCCACAACCTCCGAACCTAGTTCAGTACGAGTACCTGGAATTAAAACATCCACGAAGTTGTCACCATTGACATCCAAGTGAATTGATTTTTTACCCATTGCATCAATATTAAACATTAAACCGTGTTCTTCAAACTCTGGGGCTGTTGGGTCCTCAGTAATATTCTTAAATAGTTTTATCTCTTTTGCACCGCTTGCAGAAGTTGCAACAATGTCTAATAGACCATCACCATCTAGGTCAACAACACTTAACATACTACCATTTTCACTGAGATCAGTTCCCATGTAATGAACATTGGTTCGGGAAAACACATTATTACCATCATTCAGCACAATCAGAATTCGCTTGCCATAATCTTGCACTCCCTCTCCCAAGCCAAGGTCTTTACCATAATCTTTGCTCGCGCCAAGTCCGGTAGCAACCACGATGTCATCGAATTCATCGCCATTCATATCCGCAATTACTATATTACCTGCGGTAAAATCAGACGCAGGAAAGTCTAATTCTTGCTCTGCATATTCTCCTAACACGTTGGAAAGATGAATACTCATATTATCTATCGCTCTAGTGCCATTGGGTCTTTCACCACCTCTGACAATGACAATATCGGCGAATTTATCTCCATTAATATCTTTCGCATTAAGTGAGGCGTCTCTTGCATAAAATTCTTCACTACTACTTTGTAATTGATTTAGCTTCCCATCATTATTAATCAACCAATATGCATACTGCTGCTCTTGACTGATATATAAAATATCGAGGTCTTCATCATCATCTTTATCAATCAATACAGTATTAACGACACTTTGAGCTTTTTGATTATAGGCCCCCGCAGCAGGAACTATTTGTTTAAAGCGAGAGATTGCGTTTGAACTTAGTAATACAGGTGCAGAATTATCAATCTCCTGACTCGAATGATTGGATTCTTCAGCTAATGCTAAAGAAGCCGCTAATCCATCATTATTATTAACACTAATAATTGAGCCATTATTCAACGCTAATCCATTCTCGGCAATCGTTACTGCATCACGATCTTCAGCCACCACCATATAAGTAAAAGTTAAGACTTCTGTGCCTGTACCTGATAGATAATTTGCATGCTTGGTTTGACCACCAATATCTAAAATAACATAAGGTGAGCCTTCAACATCGACAGCTGAATCAAATGTAAGATTAATCGAGATAATTTCGTCATCTTGATAGATGTTATCTGCCAATGGAATCGAAGTAATTTCTGCCGTGACTATTTTCGGAATAATCTTAAAATCACGAACCTTAATCAATAACGCCTTAGTCGTGGTAAATGTCCCATCGGTAACACTTAGGTCAACTTCATAAACGTTATTTTCATCCGCATCCGCTGGATATTCAAAATCAGGAGATACTTTAAATGTTAAAACCCCAGAACTGCTATCAATATCAAATAAGGCAAAATCTTCACCTCCAACTAAAGCAAACATCAGCTGATCTGAAACGTCAACATCAACAGCTACTGCGGTATAACTTGTATCGCTATTCTCCGTTAGGTAGAAAAAACTACTCGAAGTAATTGCAGGAGCGCTTTGGCCATTACTACCCGCAGCACCATCATCGCCATCAGCACCTTTAGGACCTTGGGCACCCGGTGCTCCAGTATCTCCTTTAGTCCCTTCACCGCCACTTTGACCAACTAAACTGGCAAGAAAATCGACTTCCGTTCCACGATTCCCTGCTGCTAACCAAATATCATAAGCTGATGAACCGTCATCACCATTTGTTCCGTTATTACCGTCCGCGCCATTCGCACCCGACGTTCCAACCAAGCTAGCTAAGAAATCGGCTTCTGTGCCCTCATTACCCGCCATAGACCAAATTTGAAAAGCAGAATAACCCACCTCTCCATCTTCACCATGACATAAGATTTTAGTACGTTCGCTATCAACCTCAGCATCATCTAGGGCGCCATTTTCATTAAAATCAAAACCAAATTCAAATACACTGCCGCCATTCTCACAACCATCATCTAATAGTGCAGAGCTCTGTACTTGACGTACAAGACTAGCTTCCGGATTTAGGTTATTTGGGTTTTGAGGTGAAAGATCCGTTATGCCTGAATCTGTTTTTCCACCATCACTACAAGCAACCATTAGAGCGCTCATAGTTAAAATTGATAATGATTTATTCATCATTCCTCCGTTGATTGATGACCAATAAGAACAAAGTATTTCTTTGATAAGATTTTTCGAAAAACTAGACTTCTGAAGTGCATAGGAAAATAGCATTAATATTAAAAAGTTTATGTAAGCTATTAATATTGTTACTAATTTTCCTACTATTAAAAAAATGGAAAGCTACATGATGTAATAACGGGGAGCCATATAATTCTTATAATCTTGGGTCGAACTCATAATATTTAATGACATTCTATAATTACCCTCTTTTTAAGGAACAAGAATTGCTCATATAACAACTAAGCCAATAGAAGTAATTTATTTGACGGTTTAATTTAGGTGCCATTAAAATTTAAAAAGGTTAAATAAATTATTCTTTTTGTGACTTTTTACTAAACTTACAAACTAAGGATGATAAATTAAGTCAAAACGTCATATATTGAATTAGGGGCTATCAATAGCCCATCCATTTACCAACCGTTTCACATTAACTTTACGAGCAGACATATGCAGTAGCCATTAAAAAATTGAGTACCAGCTAGGGGAACTATTATGAGCATTTTCAACCACTTCCAGTCGCGTTATCAATCGACCCAAGAGGAGGTGATTTCATTACAGGATTACCTCGAACTGTGTAAACAAGATCCTACAGCTTACGCATCATCCGCTGAACGTATGCTAATGGCCATTGGTGAGCCAGAATTAATCGATACCGCACAAGATACCCGCTTAAGTCGAATATTCTCTAATAAGGTGATTAAACGCTACCCTGCTTTCTCCGAATTCTACGGTATGGAGGAAGCTGTTGAACAAATTGTGGCTTTCTTTCGTCACGCGGCTCAAGGCTTAGAAGAAAAGAAACAAATCCTTTATTTATTAGGCCCTGTGGGTGGGGGTAAGTCCTCACTTGCCGAGCGATTAAAAGAGCTGATTCAACACGTTCCTTTTTATGCAATTGAAGGTTCTCCAGTATTTGAATCTCCGCTCAGTCTTTTTGATGCAAAAGAAGATGGTAAAATTTTACAAGAAGATTTTGGCATCCCTTCTCGATCACTCAATAAAATCATGTCACCTTGGGCAGTTAAACGTTTACATGAATTTGGCGGTGATATTAGCCAGTTTAAAGTCGTAAAACTCTACCCTTCGATACTGGACCAGATTGGCGTGGCCAAAACAGAGCCCGGTGACGAAAACAACCAAGATATCTCCTCTCTTGTGGGTAAGGTGGATATCCGCAAGCTTGAAGATTTCTCCCAGGATGATCCTGACGCCTATAGTTATTCAGGAGCGTTATGCCGAGCAAACCAAGGCTTGATGGAATTTGTTGAAATGTTTAAGGCCCCTATTAAGGTCTTACACCCATTGTTAACGGCAACACAAGAAGGTAATTATAACGGCACGGAAGGCACAGGCTCACTACCGTTTGAAGGCACTATTCTCGCCCACTCAAACGAATCAGAGTGGACGGCGTTTAGAAATAATAAAAATAATGAGGCCTTTTTAGATCGCGTTTATATCGTTAAAGTCCCTTATTGTTTACGAGTCAGTGAAGAAGTTAAGATTTATCAAAAATTGCTTGATCACAGCACCCTTGCAGAAGCGCATTGTGCTCCAGATACCTTGAATATGTTGGCAAAATTTACCGTATTATCTCGCTTAAAAGATCCCGACAATTCCAGTATCTATTCTAAGATGCGGGTTTATGATGGCGAGAATTTAAAGGACATCGACCCTAAAGCTAAATCATTACAAGAATATAAAGATGCCGCCGGTGTCGATGAAGGTATGCAAGGTTTATCCACCCGGTTTGCTTTTAAGATCCTATCACGGGTATTCAACTTCGATAGTACTGAAATTGCCGCTAATCCCATTCACTTATTATATGTGATTGAGCAAGCGATTGAGCAAGAACAGTTTCCTGCGGAAACTCATGACCGCTTATTGAATTTCATTAAAGAATACATTGCCGCTGAATATGTTGATTTTATTGGCAAGGAAATTCAAACCGCCTATTTAGAGTCTTATGCAGAGTATGGGCAAAACATTTTCGATCGCTATGTAACCTATGCCGATTTTTGGATTCAGGATCAGGAATATCGCGACCCTGAAACCGGTGAGATTTTAGATCGCAGTGCGATAAATGAAGAACTAGAGAAAATTGAAAAGCCTGCGGGCATTAGCAACCCCAAAGACTTCCGTAATGAGAGTGTGAATTTCATTCTTCGTGCTAGAGCCAATAATAATGGTAAAAATCCTTCTTGGCAGAGCTATGAAAAAATGCGCTCTGTTATTGAGAAGAAAATGTTTTCCAATACCGAAGATTTATTGCCCGTTATTTCGTTTAGTGCGAAATCCTCTAACGAAGAGAAAACAAAACATGATGACTTTGTAAATCGAATGATTGATCGTGGTTATACCGAGAAGCAAGTCCGCCTATTGGCAGACTGGTACTTACGCGTACGAAAATCTCAATAAAGTAGCCCTGTGACAAACAGAGCATTGATAAGGAGGTACCTATGTCATACTTTATTGATCGTCGCTTAAACGGTAAAAATAAAAGCATGGTTAACCGCCAGCGATTTATGCAGCGTTATAAAAAGCATATTAAGCAAGCGGTTTCCGATGCGGTTAATAAGCGCTCAATTACAGATATGGAGCGCGGAGAGAATATTAGTATTCCTAGTAGGGATACCCATGAGCCTGTTATTAGCCATGGCCAAGGAGGACAGCAGCATAGAATCTACCCCGGTAATAAACAGTTCGATGCCGGTGATCGCATTGATAAGCCCAAATCGGGAGGTGGCGGTGCGGGTTCGGGGCAAGCCAGCAATCAGGGCAGCGGCGAAGATGAATTTAGCTTTTATATCAGTAAAGAAGAATTCTTAAACTATATTTTCGAAGACTTAGCCTTGCCCAACATGGTAAAGAAAACCCTCTCTACTCAAGATGACTTTGAAACGCGTCATGCTGGCTTTGTGACTGAAGGCACAGCGAATAATTTATCCATAATACGCTCGATGCGCAATGCTCATGCTCGTCGCATTGCACTTTCTGCGGGAAAGAAGCGCAAGCTTAAAGAATTACAGCAAGAACAAAAAGAACTCGAAGAAAATCCCGACGGCTTTAAACAACAAGCGCGTTTATTAGCGATTAATGAAGAAATCGCTATTCTCAAATCTCGAATCAAGAAAGTTCCTTACCTAGATACTTTTGATTTACGATACCGCAGTCAGGTTAAATATCCGGTCCCCACCAGCAAAGCTGTTATGTTTTGTCTAATGGATGTATCGGGGTCTATGACTCAAGACATTAAGGAAATCGCCAAACGCTTTTATATTTTGCTCTACCTTTTCCTACAAAAAAGCTATGACAAAATTGAATTGGTTTTTATTCGTCACCATACCAGTGCGAAAGAAGTCACAGAAGAAGAGTTCTTTTATTCTCGCGAAACCGGTGGCACTATCGTATCTAGCGCCCTTAAGTTAATGCATGAAATTGTTCAAGACCGTTACTCTGCAAGCGAATGGAATATTTATGCCGCCCAAGCGTCTGATGGGGATAACTGGGATGACGATAGCCCTCATTGCGCGAGTCTGCTATCCAATCAGATTCTACCGCAAGTACAATATTTTTCTTATATCGAAATTACCCCTCAAAATCACCAAGCCTTATGGCATGCTTATGAAAAACTCAGTACCGATTGGCCCCATGAGTTTGCCATGGCACAAATTAAAGATCCTGGGGATATCTATAGCGTTTTCCGCAAGTTATTTGCAAAACAAAATGCCAGTGAATCTCAGCGTTCAAGCCCGCAAGGAGAGAGTGCATGAGCTATATCTCAACAGACTCCGAATGGACCTTTGAATTATTAGAAGCCTACGATACTGAAATCAAGCGTATTGCTGAAGGCTATGGCCTTGATACCTATCCTAATCAAATTGAAGTCATCAGTGCCGAACAAATGATGGATGCCTATGCGTCAGTAGGTATGCCATTAGGCTATCATCATTGGTCGTATGGCAAACACTTTTTAGCGACTCAAAAGAATTATCAGCGTGGTGCTATGGGTCTTGCTTATGAGATCGTCATCAATTCTAGCCCCTGCATTGCTTATTTAATGGAAGAAAATACCTTACCGATGCAAGCCTTGGTCATTGCTCATGCTTGCTATGGCCATAACTCCTTCTTTAAAGGCAACTATCTTTTTAAGACCTGGACCGATGCCAGCGCTATTGTGGATTACCTCGTATTCGCTCGCAGCTATATTAAGAAATGTGAGGAGCGGCATGGTATAGAAGAAGTCGAAAAAGTACTCGACTCTTGTCACGCACTAATGAATTATGGCGTTGACCGTTATAAGCGACCAAAACCCATATCCACAGAAGAAGAAGCCCTACGCCAAGAAGAGCGAGAAAAGATCTTACAGCAGCAGGTGAATGATTTATGGAGAACAATACCTAAGGGCCATGAAGAAGAGGCAGAAAAGAAAAAACGCAGCTTCCCTTCAGAGCCACAAGAAAACTTACTGTATTTTATTGAAAAAAATGCACCACTATTAAAACCTTGGCAACGAGAAATCATTCGTATAGTACGTAAACTCGCCCAATACTTTTATCCACAACGGCAAACTCAAGTCATGAACGAGGGCTGGGCGACTTTTTGGCACTATACCTTACTCCACACCCTCTATGATGAAGGCTTAGTCAATGAAGGCTTTATGCTTGAATTTCTGACCTCCCATACCAACGTCGTCGCCCAACCAGGTTTTGATTCACCCTATTACAGTGGTATTAACCCCTATGCTTTGGGGTTTAATATGTTTCAAGATATTAAGCGCATCTGTCAAAACCCTAGCGAAGAAGATCGAGAATGGTTCCCTGAGATTGCTGGATCAGACTGGCTTGAGACACTTCACTTTGCGATGAAGAACTTTAAAGATGAAAGTTTTATTCAACAGTTTTTATCGCCCAAGTTGATTCGAGATTTTAAACTGTTCAGTTTGTATGACGATGAGCGCTCTCCTAAATACCTAGTCGATGCCATCCATAATGATAAAGGCTATCGCACTATACGAGATAATCTCTCTCGCCAATACGACCTCTCTTATCGCGAACCGAATATACAGGTTTGGTCTGTCGATCTAACAGGGGATCGTTCTTTAACCTTACGCCATACCATGCAAAATAATATTCCGCTCTCCAGTGACTGTACTGAAGTCATGAAACACCTCCATACATTATGGGGCTTTGATATACATTTAGAGACTTATAGCGAAGGTAAGAAAATCAATACTCAAGCCTGCCCAGACCACACTAAGGAATAATCAAGCAGCGTAGAAATGAAAAAAGAGAGCACATGCTCTCTTTAATTGAATACTATTATCGATAATCAAATAATTTATCGCCGTTTAAAACTACCAAGCAATCACAATGTCATCACGCTGTATCGATAATTGCTGAGCCGACATAGCAAGGTCAGCTACAATGAATTGAGGTTGTACTTGTTTTACTGTCGCCTTCATATCCGTATTGGTTAGCTCTACTCTTGGTTCTAAGTCCAAATTATAGAACGTACCACTACGGTAAATGCTGAACTTATCCCCAGGACGAATACCTGCTCCCGCTAACGCTTCAATATGCAGGCGCTTACCTTCGGTTTTAATTATTTTAGCCATAAAAGGCTGACAGCGTAACGACATAGAAACATCATCAATAGCATTAGCAAGCAGGTCTTTTACCGAATGACCATAATGACTTTGCCAAAAGGCTGGGCTAGCAAAGCGTACGTTCGCCATGCGATCCAAGTTCCATTTTCCTTGCGTCGCATAACTATTACTGAAAATTAAGGCACCACTGAAACCATCATGCACAAACACATCAATAGCAAATTGACGCTTTGCCGGCTCGTCAGTTAATCCCGTTAGGGTTAACCAACTATCTTCACTATGCGCTTTATCGGATACCGAAGACAGTGTATCTAATCCTCGAACAATCCCTGATACAATATATTGCGCGCCTAAGTTCTGCGCTAATGTCATTGATGTGGTTAGATGTCGCTGCTGGTTTTGTGAGGAAGGCGCATAAGCGGGATTAGCATATAAACCAATATGGCTCGCATCTAAGGCATGCATTTGGCCACCATCATTTAACGTATTAATAAATACCCTTGCGAGGTCTTGCTCAATATTCTGTAGCTGCCCTAACGATGTTTGCTTTGCAGAAACTAAACCAAAGCCAGTCACCGCAACGGCCTTACGGAAGTGATTACCTTGGTTCTGACACATTTGAACAGGTTTAACATCCGCCCGAATTGCCACACTATAAAGGCCACCTTGGCTATCTTCCCAGAGAACTTCTACATCTTTTATTTTAGCCTGACTTTTAATTTCAACTTGATCTTGCTCCATCGCCCCTTTACTCATTAGCTGAGTACTCACCACATGAGCTTCTGCGCGTAGACTTGCTTGACGCATCGCATCTTCTAACGCTTGCTGACGGGCCTGGTTTATCGAACCATTGATCGGTGCTTGTCCTTCGACTTCTACAACAAAGGCATTTGCGAATGAAACCCAACTAAGTAATAAAATTAGAATAATCTTCATAACAAATACCTTCTCTACTTAATGAATATCGAATCAGTCTATGAAGTAATAACCGGTTTCAGGAATAGCAGATTCTTTTTGAATGCGCTTACGCTGGCTTTGAGCGAAGTTAGTGGCATTACTTCCAAGTGGCGCACGGCAATCAATATTGTATCGCTGGTTGTCCATTGTCTGTAAGCAATTGCGGAAACCTTGGTCGATGACCATTTCCAAAATTGTTTCAACGCTGCCATCAGGCATTGCATCACTTGAAACAACACGAGCTCCGTGAATATAAGTATCAACATAAGTACGGAAGCGATCATTCTGCACCGCTAAATCTCGCACAGTCGTACTACCTTGCAAAGCAGTACCATAGACTCGCTCGACCATCGCACGATAAGCATCTAGCTTTGACGCACGAATTGCCATCAATTTACTCTGTGCTGTCGTCAAAGTTTTGCTTTTAATCATCGCGCCATAGCCCATGACTCGTAATACCATAGGAGCAATAGGATCGACTTCTTGTTCAACAGGTTGAAAAAAAGCTTCCGGCTCTTCAGAGATAGAATCCTCATCAACAAACATACTCGAGCATGCCGTTAATAAAATACTGCTGCATACCAATGCAACATAACCCATCTTCAATTTTTTCATACCCACTCCATCAGCCACCAGCACGCATCTTGGTCAAAGCCCCGTGCTGGTACACTCTTTAAATACATGATTACTTCATTAATCTAGAAAGTGTATCGGCCTTAATACAGAAATGTTTAGCTTTTTTTCTGTTTGAATTTACCTTGTTTTTGACCTAACCATAATCGTCCAAGTAAGCCATCTAAGCCTTGGTGCCATTGATAAAGCCCCAGCGCTAGTAGCAGGCCAATACAACCCAGTATTGAAGCCTGCGACATAACTTCGCCGTTTAAAAGATTTCCCCAAATCATTGCTAATACTGGAGCGATTAATGTAATCAAGGCTACCCGCGCAGTGGGTAAATGTTTCAATATATAAAAATACAAAATGAAACCAAGCAGTGAACCACAACTGGTCAAGTACCCAAGGCTAATCCAACTGCTAACCGATACTTGGGGTGGAATTTGAAGTCCAAAAAATGGGAGAGACAGAACAAAGCCCAACGATGATACCCATAAGGTGCCACTGGTTTGTACCAAAGGATGCAAACCCGCATTCACTTGCTTCACTGCAACGGCGCTAATTGAAAAACACAGTACCGCGATTAAAGTACCCAATATTCCTCGCCATACCTGCCCTCCTAACGTTAGCTGGCCTGCGATAACCACATACAAGCCAACAATACCTAATACCAATGCGATTAACCTTGCCGGTGTCAGTTCTCGCTCTTTCAGCCACAAGTACCCTAAAACACCACTCAACATAGGGCTCAGACCAAAGATAACGGAAATCAAACCGGAAGGAATATAAGCCGCTCCCCAATAAACAAAGACCATTGCTCCATAGACGCCAATGGCACCAGAGAGGTAACTCTTCAGCGCTTTTGGTGTAAAAATTAGAGATTGGCGCAATACCATCAATAATGGCATAGACAGAATCGCACTGCCCCACATACGCAAACTCAACGCGGTATAGAAGGGTAATTCTTGCTGGCTTATTTGAATCGCCAAAGGTGTACTGGACCATATTAAGATCACAGCGAGGTATGCGATGAGCACCGGCATTTTCTTGCTTCCTATTTTACAAACTAGCTATCAGTATTTAGGAGGGAAAAGCGGCTTTTTAATTAATAGTAAGAAAACACTAGAAACAAAAAAGGCCGCGAATCCGCAGCCTTTAAAGTTTTTATCTTGTTAAGAGTATTACTTTTTAATGAACCACGAAAAACAATCGACTGCTCGACAGGCAATCATATGCCAAGAGCATCGAATAGAGGCGGGTTTGACCAGCATCAGATGTTTTTCGATTTTCAGTAGTTTAGCAAACACGTTTAACAATCTCGTATGGTAATACTTTTTTCTAACTCTGCTCTAAAGCTGTTCAGTAAAACAGAAATGAATGTCTGTTCTATTTACATAAGTTAGCAAAAAGAAATCTAAAATAATAAAATTCATCATAGTATTAGCCAATCTATCATGCAAGTAACATCTTTATTTACTATGCTTTTTAAAAGCTCTGTTATTTAATAGTTACATGCTGTGTGGCTAAGTAATTCTCTACGTTCTTCTGAACGGGGTATCAATATGATTAAACGCGTCTTATTTGTAACCACTATCACACTGATGTCTAGCCAATATTCATTCGCAACGCCGTTATTACCGATTGATGCAAGAGGTCTGGCGATGGGCAGCACAGGGGTTGCCAGCGCTAAACTTGCCCATGCTCCTCAGTACAATCCAGCACTTTTATCCACTGCAGCCGAAGATGAAGATTTTGCCATCATCATTCCGCAAATAGGCGTTGTTGTTGCCGATGAAGAAAAGCTGGTTGAATCCTTTGATGATTTGGCCAATGAAGATTACGCCGATGATGGAAATGGTAATCAAGAACCGATTATTGATCACTTCGATACGATTCTAACCAATCTAGATAATATTCTAGTTAACGGCCCAAACCCAGTTGAACAGCAAATCAAAGATTTAGAATTACTATTGCCCAATAATATTAATACCAGTGATCCAAATCTATTAACCATTGCTAACGACCTAGATACCGCAGCCACAACTCTCGACAACTCCATTTCCGGTGTGCAGGCACAAACTAGTGATCTTCAACAAACAACATTCGACCTTACTACTGAACTTGATAGCCTATCGGGTAACCCATTAAGAGGTACACTTGGTATCAACGGCGCGATCGCCATTCCCAGTAAAACCTTTGCTGCCGCCGTGTCTGTATCCGGTTCCGCCTATTTTTCTGGTCGTATGTTCTTTACTGATAACGATCAACAGTTATTTAATGATTACGCAGGTGCCATCGATGATTATGCAGGTGAAGTTAAAGACTATACTGGCGAAACAGCCAGTCTTGCACAGACCCTGCAAACATTCGCCGACTTATGTGATCCTAGCAGCCCAAATTTTGTAAACTCACCTGCTCGACTTGCTCAATGCCAAACCCTCACAACTCAAGCTGATGCTAAACTAACCAGTACTAATAATGAACTGGACGATTTAAGTTCTTTTTCTCGTACCAGTGGCGATACCGTCATCATCACCACCGATGCTAATGGCAACATTGTCATCGCAGAAGATCCTGACTTAACCTCAAATGTTCAAATAATAGCCGTCGCAATTACTGAGATTGGCCTTACCCTTTCTCGTAGCTTTAATATTGCCGGAGAAAATATTGCCATCGGTATTACCCCTAAGCTACAAACCATTAAAACGTTCAATTTTGTGACTACCATCGAAGATGAAGAGATCGATGAAGAAGACGTCACAGATACTGAGCAAGATTTTTCTGACTTTAATATCGATTTAGGCGCCGCCTACCAATTCGGTGCAGATAAACAGTGGCAAGTCGGCTTAGTGGCCAGAAACTTACTCAGCAAAGAATACCAAACCGTCAGCAATGAATATGGCTCTACAGGAAATACTCTAACCTCCGAAACGCTTATTAGCCTCGATACACAATTCCGCGGAGGCGTTTCACATACAACTGAATGGACCGTTATCGCCATTGATATAGATTTAATGGAAAACGATCCTGTCGCATTTGAATCCCCTACTCAATACGCTTCAATTGGCGCAGAATTCGACCTGTTTGATACTCTGCAATTACGCGCAGGTTATCGCACTAACTTAAGCGCATCTGATGCTTCTGTAGCCTCTGTCGGGCTGGGCCTATCTCCATTCGGCTTGCATTTGGATATTGCTGCGATGGCAAACCCTAATGACCCAGAAAAAGAAATCGGCGCAGCCATAGAATTTGGTCTATATTTTTAAAACCTAGAAATTTGAACACGTTGTTAAATTAAGAATATTCCTGATATTCAGGCAACAAACGTTCTTAACAGAACCCCAGCAATTTGGCGTAGTTTTATGTACTCCAATGGGGTTTTCAGATAAATTACACAGCATTAACTCAATACCGTCTCAAGGATTTGTGACTCTATGAATAAATACCTCCCCTTAGCGGCTGCTTGCCTACTTCCAACCTTGGCTCAAGCTGCCCCTGTGATGAGCCAGCCAGGTTCACTCATGACAACAGGCACAGGGTCAACTACCCAAACCGGACTATCCGTTTTATATAACCCTGCGGCAGGCGAAATGGTAATTGAAGAAGGCGAAAGCTTTCGTTGGGGATATATCAGCTCATTAGGTTTTTCATACGAAGTCGGTGACGCCAATAACTTTGTTGATGAAGTTAACGACCTTACTGATATTTTAGATTCGGATAACGTTACCGCAGAAGAAGGTAATGAGGTCATTAATGATTATAATGACAATTTGCGTCAAACGTTGGGTGAAGAAGGCTATTTGAAAATCGGCGCGCACATCGTTGCTCCTCTAGCGCCTTTTTCAATTCGCTCAGAATTATTAGGTGGTGTAATCTCCTTAGATGCGATGGCGGGCGTTACCGCAAAAGTCTCTATTCTAGATGACGATATCACCGTAAATACCTTTACCAATCAGTTTGAAACCAATACTGCGGTCTATTTAAAAAGTGTTGAATATACTAACCTGGGGCTAACCTATAGCCGAGAAATCAACCATGACTTAGTGAAAGGGTTCGCTGATAAACTGGGGGGCCGACTATTAGCCGGTGTTCGCGGTAATTTGTACAGCATGAATCTTTCTAAACAAGTTGTCGGCCTATTAAATATTGATGAAGACGACGAGCTAGGTGATGTAATCCAAGATGATCTTAGTGCTAACAAAGTCACTACATCAAACGTCGGACTGGACCTAGGTCTCATTTGGGAAGCTCCAAACTATCATGTTGGCTTTAACTGGCGCAATATTAATGAACCTGAGTTCGACTATGGATCTTTAGGTGAAAACTGTTCCTCAAAAGACACCTCAACGTCTATGAGCAACTGTTTTACCGCTCAGTATTTTGCTGCGCAAAACCGTATTACTCTCGATGAGAGTTATACCATGACAGCTCAAACGACCGTTGACGCGGCTCTTAATACTGAAAATAAGCGCTGGCGCTTAGCAACGTCTTACGACCTGCAACCTATGCGCGACCCGATTGGTGATGAATACCAATGGGCATCGGTTTCAGCGGCCTATGTTGGCTCAACAATCCTTGGCGCCCGTCTTGGTTTAAGTAAGAACCAAACAGGCACAAACCTAACAATGCTTAACGCAGGGTTATCATTATTTGGTGGTATGAACCTTGACCTTCGCTATAGCCTACAGAAGATTGAAGTCGACGGAGCCTCAGCACCCCGTGCTTTTGCGGTAAACTTAGGATTTGAAAACAGCTTTTAAAACTTGAATTCGACCAAGTAAAAAAGTTATTCATTTATTATTTAGAGATTAGAAAATATGAAACTCAATAAAAATTTATTAGCTGTTGCCATTACTTCAATTACTGCACTAACACTATACGGCTGTGGTACCGAGAAACAAGACGGCGGCAGTGGTTCCTCTAATGCAGACATAAGCTCTGGTGTTGCCGTTGATGGCCCTATCACCCGTGCCCAAGTCTTTTATGATTTTAACGGTAATGGAGAAAAAGACTCGTTTGAACCTGGCGCTTTAACCGATAATAATGGTCATTATAATTACGACTTGTTAAATGGAATTGATTATTGTAGTGGCAGCAGTGCTCGTCCAGAGTTTTGCCTAAAGCTAACCAATGCTCAATATAATGATATGTCTGCGGATACTAAAATAATCATCACAGGTGGCTACGACCTTTATACTGGCGAGCCCTTTGAAGGGACTATGTCATTCCCTGCAGAGCAATCTAACGGACTTTCTCCATACATTGCTATTACCCCAATGACATCCATGATTGAAGGAGGTAGTGAAGGCCTTAATGATTTTATTACCTACCTAAATACAATCGATGGCATTTCAGGAATTACTCTTTCAAATATCCTCAACCTTAACTTCCTGGAAAGTGCCGATAAATTTAACCCTCAGGCCTTTGCCGTAACCTATCAGATGCATAAGTATGTCACTGTAATTTCAGACTGGGTTAAAGAACACTACTCAGCTATTGAGGAAGGTGAAGAAGTTACTTCTGATATCAGTGGATTAATTTATCGTCAATTTGAAGATCTAAACAAAAGCACTTTAAATGACTATAAAATTGCTTGGAATGCAATTCGCGCCAATATTGATGAACTTTATTCTGATGCTGAGCTAAGCCAACCTACCGAGCCTAATTCTGATGCTGTTGATATTTTGGCTGCCCGTTTAGCCGCTGTTAACAGCGCTACCACAACTGCTTTTGGTGCTAGCCCACTTGGCAGTAATGCAGAATTTACTTTCGCAAACGCAAAAGGTCGAATTCGAGGTGTTGAAGTCGTTGTTCTTAAGATCATACGCTCAGATAATGATGAAACAGCCCATGCCGGTGCTTTGGCAGCATTGAGTGATTCAGGTTACCTAGCAAATCTTCAAGGAAGCACTGAAGAGGGCCAAGAAGGTAATTTCAACTTTACTCAGTTAGTAGAGACAACTGGTAATCAATCAGACTTTTTAACCGCGGCTAATAACGCTAAAGAAACTGGTGGCAGCAGTTTAAGCAGTGATCTTACAGGTAAGATGCTAGATTTCGAAGATGATGATAGCAGCATAGAGAGTAAAGCAGCCATTTTCTTTACTGGCGCAGAAGGTGCCACACGTGGAGATATTCACCTATGCCTAAAATATGAAGATGGTAGTGATCAGAGTTTGGCAGGTGACTACATCTCAGGATCCTGGGAAACATTAGCAGCTCTGAATAACACCATCATGCTTCGCCTTGAGTATTTAGGCGGCCGCTCAGCTGTACTGAAGAAAATTGGTGAAACTGGAAATGGAAATGAAGCTAATTATCGCTTTGATTTCAATGGTGAGACCTCTAAATTCACTGGCGATAGCACCTTCACTGAAATAGGTGATACTCCAGTCATTACTTCCAGTGCAGCCTGTAAAGCTTATGTAGATGCCGTTGAAAGTTAATCCCTTCAACTAATTTAGACTAAAAGCTAAAAAAGCCTTAATCTTCGGATTAAGGCTTTTTTGTTTCTACCCTGTTATTTAAATTTTGAGTGTTCCATGCAGATCTATCTAGTCGGCGGCGCCGTTCGTGATGCCCTATTAAATATTCCCATTAAAGACAAAGACTGGGTTGTCGTTGGCAGCACACCCAAAGAACTTATCAACCTAGGTTATAGCCAGGTCGGTGCCGACTTCCCTGTATTCTTACACCCCAAAACCAAAGAAGAACATGCCCTAGCCCGCACAGAACGAAAGTCAGGCAGTGGCTACCAAGGGTTTATCTGTGATTTCAGCCCCGATATTTCTTTAGAAGATGATTTATTACGCCGTGACTTAACCATCAATGCTATGGCACAAGAAGATGATGGTCAGATCGTTGACCCTTATAACGGCCAGCAAGACATACTAGATAAAAAATTGCGTCACGTATCCGATGCGTTTGCCGAAGATCCTCTCAGAGTATTAAGAGTCGCTCGCTTTGCCGCCCGCTTTGCTCACCTAGGCTTTACCATTGCAGAAGAAACTCTTTGCTTAATGCAAGATATCGCAGCCAGTGGCGAACTTGCTCACTTAACTCAAGAAAGAGTCTGGCAAGAAACTGAACGTGCTTTAGGCGAGTCACAGCCATGGGTTTATTTTCAAGCTTTAAAAGACTGCAATGCCCTTGAGATTATCTTCCCAGAACTTGATCGTTTATTCGGAATTCCACAACCAGAAAAACATCACCCTGAAATTGATTGTGGTATTCATTCACTCATGGTCTTACAGCAAGCCAGCTACCTGACAGATGATGTTAATGTCCGCTGGGCAAGCCTATTACACGATTTAGGGAAAGGTTTAACTCGTGATGAACTTTTACCCAGCCATCATGGCCATGAACAATCTGGTGAAAAGTTAGTGATAGAGTTAAACCAAAGGTTAAAAACGCCGAATGAATTTAGAGATTTATCGAGACTGGTATGTATCTACCATACCCATATTCATAGAGCCTTTGAATTAAACCCTAAAACGGTTTTGAAGTTTTTTAATGGTATCGACTTATGGCGCAAGCCCGAACGCTTGCAGCAGATATTAGTCGCCTGCAAAGCGGATAGCCGAGGCCGTACTGGGTTTGAAAACATTGAATATAATCAGGTCGAATATATTACTCAGCTTGCAGAGGCCTGCTTAGGTATTACGGCTAGACAATTTGTTGAGCAAGGAATTACCGGAAAGGCAATTGGCGAAGCGATTGCTTTGGAACGTTTGACTGTGATTAAGCAGTTTGTAAAAGACTAAAACGAAAAGAGTATTGACCACAGAGGACACAGAGCGCTTCGCTTCACAGAGGAAAGATAAGAAAGTAAGAATGAAATAAAGCTAAACGGCTCTATTTAATTTGCTTTGCCCTTCTCTGTGATCTCTATGTCCTCTGTGGTTAATCGCTTTTATTTTTTAGTAACTAAACAAGCTCAAGCTGGTTTTCAGAGCTAGCACTCATCACCTGCCACGATTCTGAAAAACTTTGTCCACTCACAGGATGAATTTCATTAGGCGCAATATCTTGCAGTGGACGTAAAACAAAATCGAATTTATCGATATCACTGCGAGGAATTTTATAGCCATCGACTTTACCGACGTAATCTCCATACAGAAGCAGATCAATATCTAAACTGCGCGATGAAAACTTTACCGCTTGTTCTGGGCGACCATGAGCAAATTCGATATTGCGTAAAGCTTTGACTACTTGTTCAATAGATAGGTCTGTTTCCGCACTGATCACTAGGTTATGAAAATCATCACCTTCAAATCCAAACGGCGGGGCTAGATACGTTGGCGAAATGTCGAGCTTAGAAAATAATTGTTCTAAACTATCTAGCCCAGCAGCAATATTTTTTCTCGGTTCGATATTAGAACCTATGCCTAAATAAATTTTAACCACGTTCAATTTCCAAACCAACCGCAATGGCATGGGGTGCTACAGCCGGTTTTTCTACGCGGATTTTAATTTTTGGAATCGAAAATTCAGCGCGAAGGGTTTCGGCTAATTGAACTAATAAACGCTCTAACAAATCGTATTGATTCGCTTGCACAAACTCGATCACTCGATCACTGACCGCGGCATAGTTTAAGGCATAGGCTAAATCATCGGTTTCAGCAGCCTTGCTGATATCCCAATCCATCTCTAAATCAAATACTAGCGGCTGGCGTACTTGTTTTTCCCAATCAAAAACACCGATAACTGTTTCAACGTTAAGACCACGAATAATAACTTTATCCATTTGATCCTCCGTCCAGATTTACATTCAGCTCTTCATCAGAGCTATCACTCGACTTAGTGATAGAACTCAACTCAGTCATTGGCCAACGTGGCACAACGCCTAAGCTCAAATCTGCGGTCTGTCCTGCCATTAAACGCTGACACCCTGCATAAGCGATCATCGCGCCGTTATCAGTACAGAACTCTGGCCGGGGATAAAATACCTGCCCGCCTAATTTCTTCGTCATCGCCATTAACTGCTGGCGTAATAATTTGTTCGCCCCGACACCACCGGCAATCACTAAGTTTTTCAAACCTGTTTGTTTCAGTGCACGCTTACATTTAATCGCCAAGGTATCGACAACAGCGTCTTGGAAGCAAGCACTGATATCAGCCTTAGTCTGTAAATCTAATACGCCATCAACGGCCTGCTCAATAATGGTGGTACGCGCATAGGTTTTTAAACCACTGAAAGAGAAATCTAAACCAGGGCGATTAGTCATAGGACGAGGGAAATCAAAGCGCTTAGCATCACCTTGCTCGGCCAACTTACTTAATTCAGGCCCACCGGGATATGGAAGCCCCATCATTTTAGCGGCTTTATCAAAGGCTTCACCAGCAGCATCATCTAGGGATTCCCCCAACAAGGTATATTCACCAATACCAGCAACATGAACGAGCTGGGTATGGCCACCAGAAACCAATAACGCGACAAAAGGGAAGTCTGGACGATCGTCTTCTAACATAGGCGCTAATAAGTGGCCTTCCATATGGTGAACACCAACCGCGGGAATACCTAAACCCCAGGCTAATGAACGTCCTAAACTTGCGCCCACCAATAAGGCACCGACTAAACCAGGGCCTTGAGTATAAGCAATGCCTTCTAAATCCTGTACGCTATATCCCGCTTCCGCTAGCGCTTCGTTAATCAAGGGCAGCGCCTTACGCACATGATCTCGAGAAGCCAACTCAGGTACAACGCCGCCATATTCAGCATGCACAGCGATTTGCGAATATAAACGATGAGACAATAAGCCACGTTCACTATCGAATACGGCCACGCCGGTTTCATCACAAGAAGTTTCTAAGCCAAGAATCAGCATAATGTCGTCTGATACCCTAATAAATCAATTTGAGCGCATGATACGCCTTAGGCAAGGATTTGAGGATACCTTTGGTCATATTAGGCACTAAATAGGACGATTTTCAGGCTATTTTGTTCTTTAAAGCCGCAGTATCGCGAGAATTACAAATAATACTACTTACCTCGTCTATACTCTTTGCAATTCTAGAGTATACCGATTAGAATGCCCGCCCTTCTATAAGGTGTGCAACGCGTATACCTTTTAGCAAGACAGAATTCGGGCTTCTTGTGGTTGCCCTTGAAAAATTAACACTGAAATACTAATTATTAGGTGATATTGGATGCCAGCTGTAAAACTTAAAGAAAACGAGCCATTTGATGTAGCTCTACGTCGTTTCAAACGTTCTTGCGAAAAAGCAGGCGTTTTGTCAGAAGTTCGTCGTCGTGAACATTATGAAAAGCCAACCTCAGTACGTAAGCGTAAAGCTGCTGCTGCCGTTAAGCGTCACGCGAAGAAAGTTCAGCGCGAAAACAAGAAAATGGTTCGTCTGTACTAATCAGACCCCATTTTCTTTGAATATAGTCTAATCAAAAGAAAGATTTTATGAGTGCTATCGTTGCAAGTATAAAAAGTTCTGTGAAAGACGCGATGCGAGCGAAAGACAAACCTCGTTTGTCTGCGCTTCGTCTAGCTGCTGCGGAATTTAAACGTGTTGAAGTAGACGAACGTATTGACGTTGATGATGACCGCGCATTAGCCATTTTAGATAAAATGGTTAAACAGCGTCAGAATTCAATTGAACAATACGAACAAGCTGATCGTCACGATCTTGCCGAAACAGAAAAGTTCGAAATTTCTGTCATCTCTGAGTTTCTACCAGAAGCACTGAGTGAAGATGAACTGGCCAAATTAGTGGCTGACGCTGTTATCCAATCCGGTGCTCAAAGCATGCAGGACATGGGTAAGTTAATGGGCGTCCTCAAACCACAAGTACAAGGCCGCGCCGATATGGCGCAAGTCAGCCAACTGGTTAAAGCGGCACTGAGTTAATACTCACGCTACCTGTTAAATGGCCGGCTAATCGACACACAATCTTTTTGATTGACCAATAAGGCAGCTTCGGCTGCCTTATTTGTTTCTGCTCTTCTAATTTATTTATTTTCTTCATTACATTACGATAGAGCATATGGCCGGACGCATTCCACAAAATTTCATCGATGACCTTATTAGCCGCCTCGACATAGTCGACGTGGTAAGCGCTCGCACTCGGCTAAAAAAAGCGGGTAAGAATTATTCAGCCTGCTGCCCTTTCCATAATGAGAAAACCCCTTCCTTTACCGTTAGCCCTGATAAACAGTTTTATTATTGCTTTGGCTGTGGTGCAACTGGCAGTGCGGTTAAATTCGTCATGGAGTTCGATGGCCTAGAATTCCCCGACGCAGTGGAAAAACTCGCCGGCGATCTCAATATCGAAGTACCCCGCGAAGGCACACACCAACAAAATCGTGAGCCTCAATATCGAGAACTCCATGCCCTGACTCAAAAAGCCGCCGATTTTTTTGAACAGCAGCTGCGCACCAGCCAAGATAAAGACAAAGCGATTAATTACCTAAAAGATCGTGGCCTATCCGGTAAAGCCGCCAAATTTTTCTCCATTGGCTATGCACCTCCTGGCTGGGACAATTTACAGAATACCCTAGCTCCTGGGGAAAAAAACGATAGCACCAATAACAAGACCATCAAGCAACTTATTAGCTGTGGCATGACCATCGAAAAAGAAGATGGCCGCACCTACGATCGCTTTCGTGATCGCGTTATGTTTCCGATCCGTAATGTGAAAGGTCAAGTCATCGCTTTTGGTGGTCGAGTACTCGGTGATGAAAAGCCTAAATATTTAAACTCCCCAGAAACCCCCATTTTCCATAAAGGCCAAGAACTCTACGGCTTATATGAAGCGCGTAAAATTCGCCAAAAACTCACCCGTATGGTGATTGTTGAAGGTTATATGGACGTGGTTGCTCTTGCAGAATTCGGCATTCACTATGCCGTTGCGACTCTGGGTACTGCCACCAGCGAGCATCATATACGCCGCTTATTTAAGGTCGTCCCTGAAATTATTTTTTGCTTTGATGGCGATAAAGCTGGCCGCACTGCCGCACAGCGAGCAATGGAAACCGTAATACCCTCACTCCTAGACGGCCTTCAAGCCCGCTTTTTATTTTTACCAGACGGCGAAGACCCCGACACCATCGTGCGCAAGGAAGGCAAAGAAGCCTTTGAAAAACGCTTGGATAACTCCAAACACCTACCCGAATTTGTATTCGACAGTATTAAAGAGCAAGTCGACTTCGATACTCTTGACGGTAAAGCCCGCTTTGGCCAACTCGCAGCACCTCTAATTTCTAGACTTCCAACAGGTATGTTAAAGGAACTCATGCAGCAGCAATTGGCTCAAGAAACAGGGATAAAACAAGAAGTTCTTGCCAAATTGCTGCCAACGGAAACCGAGCCAAAAAACCAACACAAAACCAGCGACTCTAAACCTACACAAGCTCAAGTAGCTGCCAAAGCAGCACCTGTTTCACCAATATCAACATCAACAGAACAGAATATTCATGATGACTATGGCAATCATCAGTATGATGCGAACGACGAAGAGTATGATGTCGGTGATTTCATTGATATAGAAACGACAGCAGCGGCTCCTATCACTAAAGATGATCGTCAGCTGGCCCTTCTAACTCAAAAAGCATTAACATTACTGGTCAAGTTCCCAGAAAGCGCCCAACGCATTACGCCTCTAGAGGATTTTGAACCTGAAGATGAAAGCGAACGGTTATTATGTGAAGTGCTGAAGAAGCTAAAGCAAAGCCCTCAAAGCAGCAGTATTGGGTTACTAATTCAATGGACCGCGACCCCTTTTTCTGAACAGCTCAAAGAAATCGCCAACCAAAGCTTAGAAATACCAGAGGGGGTTGATCCCAGCAATGATATTGAAGGTATCTTACAGCGCCTTCATCACAGAGCCCTACGTAGAGAGTGGCAACTTTTACAGCTAAAAGTCTCTACTGAATCCGTTGGCAAACTAACAGCAGAAGAAAAAGCACGCTACCTTGCACTGCCAAAACAACTGAAAAAGCATAAAAAATAACCAACCCCTTGAATTATTTTTTATCACCCCCAAATTAACTACAGAAATTTTTATCAAATCGTACTCAAGCCCGCACTTTGCCTAGCGCAATGGGTGGTTAGCGTTTATACTTTCGGGTTTATTGCCTAGCCACCGAGCAGACGACTGCGACGACTACAACAGGGCCCATATGTCAGCGAATACACAACAATCGCGTTTAAAAGACCTCATCGCCAAGGGTAAAGAACAGGGTTACCTGACTTATGCTCAGGTAAACGATCACCTACCCGATGACATCGCCAATCCAGATCAAGTAGAAGACATCATCCGCATGATTAACGATATCGGTATTCCGGTATCTGAAGTCGCGCCGGATACTGACTCTATGTTCGTCGGTGGAAACGATACCGATGAAGCCGCAGCCGAAGAAGCTGCCGCAGCTCTAGCCGCTGTTGATAGTGACGTTGGCCGTACAACTGACCCAGTGCGTATGTACATGCGTGAAATGGGTACCGTTGAACTGCTAACCCGCGAAGGCGAAATTGTAATCGCCAAGCGAATTGAAGAAGGCATCCGTGAAGTGATGTCAGCGCTAGCTTATTACCCTGGTTCTGTTGATACCGTATTAACAGCCTTTGAAGAAGCTGAAGACGACGTTAATCGCATCGGTGACGTATTCAATGGATTCATCGATCCATCTGATGAGATTCCAACGCCGCCACCTCAAACTCAGCCAAAAGCTGAAAAAGAGGAATCTGATGACGATTCAGATGATGACTCAGATGACGATGATGATGACGAAGAAGAAAGCGGCGGTATGGACGTTGAAATGGTCCAAGGCCGTTTCAAAGAAGTTCGCGTAGCCTATGATGCTCTAGAAGCTATCCTTGCAAAACACGGCCGTGCTAGCAAAGAAGCCGAAGTTGCTTTCAAAGAACTTGCTGAAGTTTTTGCGCCGATCAAGCTTACTCCTCGTTATTTTGAAGCACTGGTTAATAATACCCGTGAATCACAAGAAGCGATTCGAACTCAAGAACGTGCCATCATGGTTCTACTTACTCGTAAGTGCCGCATGGAACGTAAAGAGTTTATTAAGTCTTACCAAGGCAACGAAACCAATCCAGAGTGGGTTGATGAGCTAATCGCTGCGGATAAGCCATATTCGGACAAAGTGGCTGTTTATAAGTTTGACATTCAGCGCGCTCAGAAAAAGATTAAATCAATTGAAGAGAATGTGACCCTATCCATTCCTGAAATTAAAGAAGTTAACCGTAAAGTTTCAATCGGTGAAGCTCGCGCACGTCGCGCCAAGAAAGAAATGGTAGAAGCCAACTTACGTTTGGTTATCTCGATTGCTAAAAAATATACCAACCGTGGTTTGCAGTTCTTGGATTTGATTCAAGAAGGCAACATTGGTTTGATGAAAGCCGTAGACAAGTTTGAATATCGTCGTGGCTACAAGTTCTCGACCTATGCAACTTGGTGGATTCGTCAGGCGATTACTCGCTCAATTGCTGACCAAGCACGTACCATTCGTATTCCTGTGCACATGATTGAAACGATCAACAAGTTGAACCGTATCTCTCGTCAAATGCTACAAGAAATGGGCCGTGAAGCAACGCCAGAAGAATTGGCCGAGCGTATGGAAATGCCAGAAGATAAAGTTCGCAAGGTACTTAAAATTGCCAAAGAACCTATCTCGATGGAAACTCCAATCGGTGATGATGAAGATTCGCACTTGGGTGACTTCATTGAAGATACCATGTCTGAATCGCCAATCGACACAGCCACCACTGGCGGTCTTGTTGATGCAACGCGTGACGTACTGTCTGGCCTAACCGCTCGTGAATCTAAAGTTCTACGTATGCGTTTCGGTATCGACATGAATACTGACCATACTTTGGAAGAAGTAGGTAAGCAGTTCGACGTAACCCGTGAACGTATTCGTCAGATTGAAGCGAAGGCATTGCGTAAGCTACGCCACCCAACTCGCTCAGATCACTTGCGTAGCTTCCTAGACGAATAGCATTTCATGCTAATTGTTTAAAAAGCACACAATAAAAACCGGCTCTTGCCGGTTTTTTTGTTTTTCGATATCAATAATTAAATTTATTAATCAGACGTTTTTCTTTTTTAAATCCCCAGTTTTTCTTTTTTAAATCAAAGGGGTGGCACTCTTTGTTAAGCATGGTTATAATCAGTTCCGTTATCAACGATAACACCCTATCCTTACCCAACTGGTAATAGATAGAGGGCCCTTAGCTCAGCTGGTTAGAGCATCCGACTCATAATCGGCAGGTCCGCAGTTCAAGTCTGCGAGGGCCCACCATTTCAACCTCTATACTCTTTCGGTACTTTCCCCGTCCAACGCTTAAACGCCCGAATAAATCCCGCTGATTCACTGTAACCCAATTTCAATGCTATCTGCTCAACGGTTAAATTCGTAGTTTGCAGATACTGTATCGCTTTCTTGCTCGCTTCTTCCGCCACCAGCTCTTGAAAACTCAAGCCTTCAGCCTGTAACTTTCGCGTTGCTGTACGTCGTGTAATATTCAGTCTTTCTGCAATCTCTTCTAAACGCGGCATGACATCTTCGCAATCGCATATGTATTGGCGAATACTATCAACTGTATTCTCAGGTCCTAACAGTTCGACTTTTTGTGTTTCGCAGTGCTCTTCTAATAACTTGCGCGTTAACAGGTTTGCATGAGGCAGAGGACGCGTAAGATATTCTTCATCAAATACTATTTCGTTATGAGCTTGATCAAAATAAACATCGCACTCATAACATTGCTGATAGTCTTCAAGAGGCTTTTTAGATTGTTCATCGCCTAATAAAAAATCAAAACGCACATTTTTATAAAGTGATTCAGTGACTGAGCGAGGAAAGATATCTCGAGTCGATATCATGACGAAAGAAAAGTCTCGCTCTAAATAAAACCGTCGAAGTTTGCCTAAAGGATAATGATCATTAAACCGTAATACCGCATTGCCATCTTGTTTAAAAAAAGAAATATCAAACAAGGTATAAGACAGACGGATGTACTTCAGAAAAAACGTAATCGCATCTTCTACGGTTTCACACGCCGCTGCCGCCAAACCGATTGAACCAAAGGCATTGATACGAAAATATTGCCCTGCTTTAAATGCCAGTTCAGGGTCATCAATGGCAGCGATCATTGCACGGGTAAAATCAATGTCTTGCTGAATAGTGATTTTGGCTTTTGGGTCGTCCAAGTCAGCAGGCTCAATTCCAGCTTGCTTGAGGATTACAGCCGGCTCAATGCCGTAGCTTTCAATCAACTTAACTAAAAGTGAGATGCCGATGATTGACTGTAGCTGGTCTGTCGATGCCGAATTCATTAGCAGAATATGCCCTGTTTTTTCAATACTGACTCATGCTGCTTCAATATTGCTCGATAATGTCTCAATAAGGCAATTATAAGGTCTTTATTATCATTAACCAATGGCGACAAGCTGGCTACTATAGTGCCATCAAAATAGACATTAAATACTGAGAGACACTATGAAGCGTTGGAATGGTTGGGGTGACGAAAAGAACAACTTAGATTTTAAACTAAGTGATGCCGGTAAGAACTTTGTTGAAGGCCGTATTGGTAAAGCTAAGCCTTTACCTGATGCAACTTTGGATCAGGTTTTAGCACAAGTACCTGAATCTCGCATGCCTTCCCATGAGCTAATTAGTACAGATGCTGAAACTCGTGTTCGCCATAGTCGTGGCCAAAGCATACCTGACTGGTTAGCTATGCGCAGCGGTGATTTTGGGGTATTCCCAGATGGTGTTGCACAGCCTGAATCGACGGAACAAGTAACGGCTCTTATCAACTTCGCCTACGCCAACGACATTATCGTTATTCCTTATGGCGGCGGTACTTCCGTTGTTGGCCATATCAACCCTGAGGAAGGCGATAAGCCTGTTCTAACCATTTCTTTGGCTAAGATGAATACCTTGATTCATTTTGATAAAACCAGCCAGATTGCAACCTTTGGGGCTGGTGCATTGGGGCCAGATGTCGAAAACGCATTAAAGAAAGAAGGCTATACTTTAGGGCATTATCCACAATCTTGGGAACTATCTTCTATTGGCGGCTGGGTTGCTAGCCGCTCAAGTGGCCAGCAGTCTTTGCGCTATGGCCGTATCGAAAAAATGTTTGCTGGCGGCTCTATTGTCACACCTCAAGGTGTTATGGATATTCCAACCTTCCCTGCGACATCTGCTGGGCCAGATATCCGCGAATTGTTCCTCGGCAGTGAAGGCCGCATGGGCATCATTACTGAAGTAAAAGTACGCGTAATGCCATTGGCCGAGAAAGAAGAATTCTTCGTTGCCTTCTTTCCTAGCTGGGAAATTGGTGTTGAAGCGACGCGTAATATTGTGCAGAGCAACACTCAGCTGTCCATGATGCGTTTGAGTAATCCGATTGAAACGAAAACTCACATGACCTTGGGTGCGCCACCGGTATTTAAGAAAGTATTGGATAAATACTTAGATCTACGTGGCTGTACTGATGGCGAAAAAGTGATGTTTACCTTTGGCACCACAGGCAGTAAAGAGCAATGTCGCTCGGCGTTAAAGCTGGCTAAAAAAGGCATCCGTAAATACAAGGGGGTTTATACAGGCAGCTTATTAGGTAAGCGCTGGGAACACAGCCGTTTCCGTGCGCCGTATTTACGCCACGGTCTTTGGGAAATCGGGACTGTTGTTGATTCCATGGAGACTTGTGTTGATTGGTCCAGCGCAACAAAAGCCATGACCGATATGGAACACGATATTAAAAATGCCATTAAAGACGAAGGCGAAGTATCCCATCCGTTTACTCACCTTTCTCATTTTTATGGCCAGGGCTGCAGCGTTTACACCACCTTCATGTTCCGCGCCGCGGATGATTATGGCCAAACGCTAGAGCGCTGGAAGAAGCTTAAAAAAGCGGGGGCTGAAGCCATTGTTAAAAATGGCGGCACGATTAGTCATCAACATGGTGTTGGTAAAGATCATGCACCGTATTTAGAGGCTGAAAAAGGCGAGCTGGGCATCAAGGCGTTAAAGAGCCTTTACCATACTTTTGATCCACAAAAGCTTATGAATGTGGGCAAACAGGTGGATTAATAGAAAAACAATACAGATTAAAGCAAGAATAAAAAATAATATGAAAAGAGATAAATATGAAAATATTTATCTCTTTTTTGTAGAGAAGTCGAACAGGTACTCTAAATAAACGCTATCCCACTTTCACTTCAAGCGCATCAATTAAACCATGTGCTTTTTCAGCGGTCTCAACACCACGATCGGTTAAATAACCCCCATCGATCTGAGTAATCATGCCCTTGCTATGTAAACGCTCTGCAGCTTCTACCAACGAGATATCGGCATCATGATGCACCTTAATACCTTCTTGCATTGAATGTTGGCTAAATTTCACAAGTAGATTCAATTCATCTACAACGTTGTCGTGATATGGCATATTGATTCCTATGATCTTTATTGTTCATCCAGATTACTCTTGCCTTTAACAATGCGCAAGGCACAAAAAAGGCCCTGTTAATAATAAACAGAGCCTTTTCTAATCTAGATCAAGAATCGATTAAATTAGGTATTAATTAGCAGTCCAATTTCCTTCAGACTGACGATCTGATGCCTTCACCCAGACATGAGAAATACCACCTTTCACAGCTTTTAGGGCTTCATTATCTTTGCTGTTCGTTGGTGCAGCAAACTGATAACCCCAGCCTAATAAACCACAAGCTGCTTGGCCAACCAACCAGGTTCCTTTAGTGCGGCTAATTTCCCAACTACCGTCTTGCGCTTTACAAGCAAAGTGATATTGCGAATTACAACCTGCATCATCCCAACGGCCATTGCCCCACTGCACCGCGCAATCTTGATTGCCACCCCAGTTATTTGGCTCATTCACATCCCAAGACCAAATACCGGCTTCCATACGACCATCGTTATAAGTTAAGTCATCTAAGTTTACGATATTGCCACCGTTCTTGAATGCTTGTGTCACATCGGCTTTCTCAATTTTATCCACAGATCCGCCAGTGAAAAAAGCACCAATGGCTCCAACACCCGTGCGATCTTCCCAAATACGATCAACCTTACCCAAGCCCGTGAAGGCTAGGTTTTTCATACCAGAGTTATCAGAGCAACCACCGTCTTTCCAGAATACAATTTGCTTACCTGCAGCACGAACTTGAGCTTTAGTTAAGCTATCAGGAATATTTGAACAGCCATTACTGGCATAAATCTTACCCGCAAGCTTGTCATTAATTACGTTTAATAACTCTTGATGATGGCCATCAGTATGATCTTCAACATACATGATGATGACTTCTTCAGGATTTTCATTCAGGAAATTAGCCACTTCCTGCATACCGTCTTTAACAAATCGATCGGTTAAACTACAACCTACATGTAAGTCGCCCACCGACTTACCAATGCCGGAGTGACATAACAATAAATCTGGCCCCCAATTCCAAGGAGCTCCATGAGTCTGAGCCGTCCAGTGAGCATCCAATTCAATGAAACGTGCACCGATACGAAGCTGATCATAAATCGAGTGTTTTTGCTGAGGATCAATATAACGGAAAGCATTACGATAAACTTCAGAATTATAGGTATTGTGAGAACCTAAGATATTGTTATCGATCATTGGGGAATTCACATCGAGATTGCGCTGCTGAGCTAAAGCTTTACCGGCCCAACTGTTTTGAAAATCTACGATAGGATCTGATGGCGGAGTAGAGCTCATTGCTGATACACCCGCTGACATTAATAGACCTGTCGCCATTAATGCCGAGAATTTTAAGTTTGATAGAAGCTTCATATTAGGTACCAAAGACAGTGATTGTTTTATTTATTATCGCCGTTCAAGCTAGTACGCTAGTTTTACATTCTAAATCTATTGAGTATATGCCAATAAGGGCCATGATGATGTCTGTTACAAACATGGCCCATTTTACCTTATTCAACAGTTCTAATTTAATGCTCAAGCAGAACCTCAAGTTATAAAAAAGGGGCCACGGCCCCTTTATTTACTTCTTTTTCAAGCGATTAAAGTTTCTTAGTTACCCCAGTTCCACTTTTGGTTATTGCCACCATGATGACTCCACAATCCAGCATCAGCGCCACTGCTTGAACCAAACGCATCCATGACCATATCTGTATTAACGCGGTTACGTAATACGCCGCCAGAGAAATCCCAAGTTTGATCTTTCGCACTGCTGCTGCAGCCCCATAACTGGATAGTTTGACCTTCGTTTACACGATCATCATTACCAGAGATGTCTAAACATTTACCCATAACATTGCGCAATTGACCTGTTGACGCATCGTAAGCCCATTTCTGCGCGTTGCTGCCATTACAGTTCCACAAGCGAACATTTTGACCATTGTTATTATGGCCACCTTCAATGTCCAAACACAAGTTAGCACGGGCATCACGCAACTCACGAAATAGACCTTTTCCATTAGGAGATTGCCAGTTACTTTCAACTTGGCGATCGTTAAGGTTCAACCAAACGTGAGTATTACCGCCTTTCGCAGATTTCAATTCCTGGTTATCTTTACTGCTAGTCGGTACAGAGAACGTATAGTTACCACTTAAGGCATTACAAGCCGCTTCACCTTCTGTCCATTTGCCGGCATATGAACTCAAGTTCCAAGAACCATCGTCAGTATTTTCACAAGCGAAGAAATGGTTGTTATCACAGCTAGCGTCATCCCAGCGTCCATTACCCCATTGCACAGCACAGTCTTGATTACCACCGTGGTTGTTAGGCTCATTCTTATCCCAGGACCAAACAGCAGCAGCTAAACGGCCATCAGTGATGTTCATATCGTCCAAATTGACGATATTGCGACCATTTTTGAACTCATTAGCCACGTCTTCAGCCGTGATAAGATCAACAGCTTTACCACCAAATACTTCACCCAACTTGGCTACATTGGTGCGGTCTTCCCAGATACGGCTGATAGCACCCAAACTGGTAAACAATACCGGATCAACCGGTGAATCCGCCGAACAGGTTCCGCCACTTTTGAATACGATGGCTTGCTTGCCCGCCGATAATACGTCTGCTTTACTCAGATCCGCTGGAATCCCCTTACAGCCACCACCAGATGCGTACATTCTATCGCCTAAGCGACTACTCAAGTCTTCCCATAACTTCCCATATTGACCTTCTAGGTGATCTTCAATCATGATGATCAACACTTCTGTTGGGTTCTCATCCAACCAATTACGTGCTTCCGCTAGACCATCGCGGAAGGGACGATCCGTCAGGCTACACCCTACGTGAACTTCACCAAAGTTTTTGCCAATACCAGAATGGCACAACAGAATATCGTTCCCCCAGTCAAATCCATCTATCTCATAAGTCCAGTGAGCATCTAACTCTATAAAGCGGGCCCCCATTCGCAGCTGGTCGTAAATCGAGTGCTTTTGTTGTGGATCTAAATAGCTGTCTACATCACGGTACACTTCTGAGTTATAAGTATTGTGAGTGCCCAAAATACTGTTAGTACTCATCGGCTCATGCAGGTCTAAATCACGCTGAGATTGTAAAGCCTTACCCGCCCAACTATTGGTAAACTCTCCAATCGGATCAGTTTGGGGAGAAGAACTCATTGCAACAGAGCTCATTGAAGCCATGACCCCTAAGGTCAGTGAAAGTGGCTTTAATAATTTCATAATTCACCTTTGACGAACGTGTTATTTTTATAATGAATCAGATAAGACCTTTGTCTACAACCTGACCTAGTACGTTAGTCTCTCACCATTATTTTTAGGGGTAAATGTAAGCACACGGGCATGGCTCAAAGTAATCACTATAAATGCAGAATTGACCTATCCAGTAACATCTTAAAGACCAATAAACGCTAAAAACCTTCTTCACCTGACTAATATGGCAAACAGTTAGGGTTAAGAAAATCGACCTATTGAAGATGACTAAGCTGATATAAACAAGACCAAAGATGTGAGTATTCTATGAAAGCTTTATTGGAAAAAACCTTATTAACTCTTTCTTTCATACTGGTTTGCACACTACAAGCTCAGGCTGAACCGCTTAGAGTCTTCACTTGGGATGGCTATGTGACAGAGCCCGACATTAAAGCCGTCAACCAACTACTCTCCCAGCAAGGATATGGAGAATTTAAAGTAGAAGTGATTGCACCTTTCGCTGAAGGACCGGAACAAATGTTTAAAGTATTAAGGAATAATAAGGCTGACATATCATTTCTCACGCTAAATTATATAAAAATGCAAAATGATAAAATTGCCAATTTATTACAGCCCATCAATCCTAAATCTCCTAGATTGAGTAACTACAGCAAGCTCTCTTCTCGCCTCACTCAAATACCAATGGGCATTAAAGCCGGAAAGCCACTTTATATCCCCTGGGGTGGCGGTGCCTATGGCATATGGGCCAATATGGACAAACTAAGTGCCGATGAGCTACCCACATCAGTTAATGATTTATGGGACAAGAAATGGAAAGGAAAACTCGGCTTATCCAGTGGTCAGATTCAGCCCAATATCGCCATTGCTTCTCTCGCAATGGGCAACGCTCCTTTTTATTTAAATGATATGACGAAAGATAGAAAAGGACTAAAAGATCAGTTTAAATCCGATAGCGAAATACAAGTTAAAATGAACGGCCTTTATGGGCAGGTTAGCCAATTCTGGACCTCTAGCCCTGACTTTAGCGACCCCAATGTTGTGTTACTAGCGTCATATGGCATTGCAGCCTCTGCGGCGAATAAAGCCGGCGGTAATTGGCAGCTGGTTAAATTTAAAGAAGGCAGCTCGGCTTGGCTCGACACCATTAACTTCTATAAAAAAGTAACCGGCAGAAAACTGGAAGCCGCTGAAATTTTTGCTAACTACTTCATTGGTAAAAAAGTACAAAATACTGTGGTTAATGAACTCGGCATGGTGGCCTCTTCAACACTCGCTGACAGCAACCCCTTGATCGATGAAAACCCCAACTTCTTCGACGTTAAATTATTTTGGCCTCCGTATAAAAAGAGTGCCGATAATATCATGCTGAAAGTATCTAACTCGGCAATGAAGAATGCGAAATAATTGCTGAGATCAGCCCATGATAAAGGTTAATCATGGGCTGATTTGCTTTGAAAACGTTACATTTTTATTGAATAGATTGCCCCATCCTCTCATACTGCAAGCACTGCTATTAGAATGTGATACCTTATGATTTCTGTTCAAACTGAAGACTTTGATTTTCCTCTAGAATACCAACAACTACGAGAGCGCAGCTTACAAAGTGGTGCCATCGTGATGTTCGTCGGATTAGTGCGAGATTTCAGCGAAAACACCCAAGTCAGCAGCATGACTTTAGAGCATTACCCTGGAATGACTGAAAATGTTTTAAATAACATTGCTGAGCAAGCTAGGCAGCGCTGGCCATTAGATGGCATCCGCATCATTCACCGAGTCGGTGAACTCCATGCCACCGATCAAATAGTCTTAGTCGGTGTCAGTAGCGCCCACCGTATTGCCGCTTACGAAGCTTCTCAATTTATTATGGATATTCTTAAAACCGAAGCGCCTTTCTGGAAAAAAGAAAGTACCAAAACCCAACAAGGTGAAGCAGGAGAACGCTGGGTCGATGCCAAAGTCAGCGATTCTAAACAAGCTGAAGATTGGCAAGAGCTAGGTGATTAAAAGTATCAATGGATAATATTCTTAGTACGGCCGCTATCTTTCTACTCGCTGCAGTCATTGCAGTTCCCATTTCAAAAAGGCTCGGCCTAGGTTCTGTGCTGGGTTACCTACTAGCAGGGATAATTATTGGCCCTGCTTTAGGTTTAGTCGGTGATGAGGCCAAAGAAATTCAGCACTTCGCCGAGTTTGGCGTTGTCATGATGCTCTTTTTAGTCGGTCTTGAACTAGAGCCGGAAAAACTGTGGGCATTACGCCACAAACTCATTGGCCTAGGAGGATTACAGGTATTACTCAGTACCCTCATAATATTCATGGCCGCTCTTGCTTTCGATCTACAATGGTCAATCGCATTAAGTATTGGTTTAGTGCTCTCTCTTTCTTCTACCGCAATTGTTTTACAAACCCTCGAAGAAAAAGGCTTGATGGGCACTCAGGGTGGGCAATCCAGTTTTTCAGTTTTATTATTTCAAGACATTGCCGTCATTCCGATGATCGCACTGATCCCCTTATTAGCGTTACCCGAGCTGGCTTCACAACATAGCTCGGACAGTCATAGCAGCAATCTCATTGCCGATTTTCCGGCTTGGCTACAGGCCATCATCACCTTAGCAGTCATTTGCTTCATCATTTTTGCTGGGCACTTTCTCTCTCAACCCATCTTCCGCTTTATTGCCCAATCCCGTTTGCGTGAAATGTTTACCGCTTTTGCCTTATTACTGGTTATTGGCATTTCGGTATTAATGTCATTCATAGGCTTATCCGCCGCCCTAGGTACCTTTTTAGCAGGGGTTGTACTAGCCAATAGTGAATATCGTCATGAACTAGAATCCAATATAGAACCGTTTAAAGGCCTACTCTTAGGCATCTTCTTTATCACTGTCGGCGCAGGCATAAACTTCCACCTGTTAAGCTCAGAGCTGCCGCTTATAATTGCTTTAACCCTAGGAATTATCGGTATAAAAATGACCGTACTATTTACTCTCGCCACCCTGTTTAAATTACGTGGTAGCGATCGCTGGTTATTAGCTTTTGGCTTATCTCAAGCCGGTGAGTTCGGCTTTGTACTATTAGCCCTTACCGTACAAAGTGCGGTAATACCCAATGCAATTGCTGAAAAGCTACTGCTCGTCGTTGCACTTTCTATGCTGCTAACACCGCTATTATTCATCCTACTCGATAAAATTATTATCCCACGCTTAGAAGCCGAAGAAGAACGTGAAATGGATAATATTGATAGCCCTGAAAACATCATCTTGGCAGGTAATGGTCGTTTCGGCCAAATGGTAAACAAGCTATTGATTAGTTGTGGCCATAAACCGACAGTAATTGATCTCGATGTGGAAGCCGTTGAGAATTTTAGTCGTTTAGGGTTTAAAACGTATTTTGGTGATGCAACGCGACCGGAGTTACTCGCTTCTGCAGGTCTTGATAAAGCTGAGCTGTTGATTATTGCAATTGACGATAAAGAGCGTACGACTCATATTGTTGAATATGCACGCAAACTGCATCCAAACCTCCCCATACTCGCGCGCGCTTATGACCGCCTTCACGTATTTGATCTTTATAAAGCAGGGGCAACCGAAATTGTACGTGAAACGTTTGATAGCAGTATCCGCGCAGGTAAAACGGCACTGAAACTATTAGGCCATGATGCCGCTAAAATGGATGAGATCGCTGATGTTTTTTATCATCGCGACCGTGCCGGTATGAGAGAGCTAGCGGAACTTTATGATCCTGAATTACCGAGATTTCAAAATAAGGCCATGTCCGACAAATCATTAGAGATCAATGCCGCGACCAATAAAGTCATTGACGGTATGCTAAAGCAGCAACAAAAATAGCGTTACTCCCCATAGATACTGATTCAATCGACATCTATGGGGAATAATTATTGAATAATGCTTATCCAGCGCGCATCTTTAACAAACTCGCAATATCAAATGCACCGCCAGGGTCTTTTTCATACTGTACCCAAGTAGGATCTTTACGATCAACCGCCACCATCGTCATGCGATCGGCCAACTCATTACCTTCCGTACCCGCATGCGCCTTCACATGAGATAACAAGACTTTATCCTTAATCTCGTTATATAAAACATAAGCTTGTTTAATTATATCCAGATTCATAATTTCACCCGTCTTACGCTTCCAGCCATTCTTTTCCCAGCCTGCCGCCCAATCACGAATGCACTGAATCGAATACATAGAATCGCACAATATTTGTGCACTCAAACCTTGCTTAGTCGCGTGCTGCGCAAGCTGTAACGAATAAAACAATGCATTTAATTCAGCAGAATTATTTGTACCATTAGGGTTATAAATTCCGTACCAAAGCTGAATCAGTTGATCGTTCTGATAAACTGCCACCCCTGAACCGGCTTTACCCGGATTCGGATCACAACCACCATCACAATAAATCACCACATCAGTTTTAATCGGCGGTGCAGAAAGATTATTACCGCTTTTTTTATTGCGACTAGAAGAACTCGAAGAAGAACTTGATGAGGGAGAAGAGGAAACGGATCCCCCCGAAAAAGCGGCATCTGCCTCAGCTTTAGACGTGAAAGACTTATATTTAGCCCCTGGAAATTTCATCACCTGCTTTTGCGCAGTCGGCCAATCGGTATAAATTCCTGGTTCACGCCCCACCCAGATCACATAGAACTTTTTCGCCATTGGTTCGCCTTAGAAAATAATCTAACAAAGTAAATTCTGATATTCTAACCTGCATTTCTCTTGCCGTGAATTTTTCTCTTTTCAGAAAAGCTAGCAAGATGGCTGAGTTACGGTTCTACCACAAACTCAACTTGGTCACCTTGGCCACTCTGATCAACTACGCTCAGTTGATAATAACCAGGATTTGGTAAAAGAAGACTTATTTTATTCGTTTTACTCGACAACATTTCACCATTTAAAAACCAGTACCAGTCCGGTTGACCTCCAATAGCTTGAGCGCGAAGCAAAGGACGCTGGTCCGTAATCGCGTGGTATTTAATACGCTGATTATTTTCAATACCTTGAATCTTAATATTCGTTACTGGCAATAATGCCGTCGCACTATTACAACGGTTATCTAATGGAGGAATACGCTGATTAGTTTTCCATTTCGGATTTATCCAATTTTGCAATGGCGAAGGCCAGCGAGGATATAGTTTCTCTTGCGTCTCTTCAATACACCCTAGATCAACCCGCAAGCCAGTATCCTTTGCAAGTTTAATACTAAGCCAAGGTTTGGCATCCTGCTCTTGACTATCTTTCGTATGCATAAGTGTTAATGGCGCCTTGTCGTTAATAACCCACGCCGTACGCTGTTGATCACATAAATGAGCATAAGTGCTTCCTGTCGCTCCAGTTGGCCAGCAGATAGACGTTGCCTGAACGCTTTCAGGGCGAGTATGAATAAATCGACTATCATTTGTTTGCGGTAAACGCACCGCTAAAGCACGTAATAAAGGAACGGCGGATTGTGCGCCATAATGACCACTCATGGTCGCGTTATCAGGCATTCCGACCCAGACCCCAATCGTATATTGCCCAGTCACTGCCAAAGCCCACGCATCTCGATAGCCTGAACTCGTGCCTGTTTTTATAGCGAGAGGCTGAGCCGAGCGAGGTCGATCACCTTGTAATAATATATCTCGAATAATCCAAGCTGCCTCCTTGCTCAATAAGGATCTTGGCTTTTTACTTACCTGTTGCTTTATAAATTTTGGCGTAATTATTTCGCCGTTATTCGCTAACGATGAATAAAGTGATAGTAATTGCTGTAGCTGTATATCAATACCACCCAAGCCCATCGCTAACGAAGGTTTCACGGCATTTGGCAAGGCCAAATCAGCCCCTGCCGATTGCAGCTTGGCATAAAACGTTAGCGGGGTTAACTGCTCTAATAATTGTACTACAGGGATATTGAGTGATTTTTGCAATGCTTCACTAACACTCACGGGGCCACTGTAACCAACATTAAAATTCGTCGGCAAGTAATCGTTAAACGCTAATGGCACATCCATTAATAAGCTTTCACTATGAATAAGACCTTGATCAAGTGCCAAACCATAAATGAACGGTTTCAGTGTTGACCCTGGTGAGCGCATGGCCGCTACCATATCAACATGCCCATAACGGCTATTGTCAGAAAAATCAGCTGAACCCACATAAGCATTCACGTCACCACTTCCATGCTTCATCACCATCATGGCAATTGATGCACCCGCAGGAAATAGTGATTTATTATCACGAGCCAACTGTTCTGCCGTCAGTTGTAAATCTCGATCAATATAGGTATTGATTCTATTTAGATCTGGGTATTGATTAATCAATCGCCGTGAAAGTAAAGGAGCAGATAAAGGCGCTGGACGAATCTGTAGCGCAAGGCCTTCCATTAATGCTCGCTTCAATTCTAGCGTTGATAGCACACCAAAATCATGCATTCTTGCCAGTACTTTATTTCTTTGTCTTAGCGCTCGCTGTGGGTGTCGATCAGGACGGTAATAACTGGGAGCTTGCGGCAGACCGGCCAATAAAGACGCTTGAGCGTAGGTCAATCTTTTTGCTGAGTGACCAAAATAATGCCGGCTTGCCGTTTCCACACCTTCAAGAGTGCCACCAAAAGGGGCATGATTGAGATAATAATTTAAAATTTCTGGTTTGGAATAATGCCACTCTAACTGTAGCGCTCTAACAAGTTGAGAAACCTTTCCTAATAATCCTTTATGTCCTCCAGAAGATTCTGGATAACGCAACCTAGCGACTTGCATTGTGAGCGTTGAGCCACCAGAGATAATTCGCCCATGAGTCAGCAGTTGATACAACGCGCGTACCATAGCCAAAGGATTAATACCGGGGTGTTGATAAAACCAACGATCTTCATAGCTTAAAAGCGCTTGAATGTAATAATCAGAAACCTGTGTGCTAGTTATCGGATAGCGCCAGACGCCGCTTTCATCAGCAAAGCGTCGTAATACCTCTCCTTGATTATCAACCACAACCTGTGCACCTTGACGTGGTGCAAGATCAACAGACCAAATGTTATCTGCTAATACCATTAACAAAATCAGTACTAGCAGGCTCAAAACGATATTACGAAATACCAGCATGAAAAATAATAACTTCTTTTATCAAGGCACAATTTCTGTGCCTTTAACGTTTATGTGCTTCTAAGGTGTAATCACCAATTTTTTAGGAGCAGCTCCTAAAGCATGATAAAAAGGACGATACATATCTTCAGCATAAGGAGCTGGCACAGAGTATTCTCCTGGAGTTACCGCACGTGCTAAATAAAATAATTGACGTGATCGGTATTCATCCAAACGTAACGCCGCAACAAAACGATCATCACGATATTCTACATGCTCAACCTGCTGCCTTTGCTGCCAATCTGCAACCGCTACCCCATCAATACTCAGTTTAGACATATCGATACTGGTATCCGCTAAATTCTGATTTTCGATCTCTAAACCCGCTGGTAATAAATCGACAACCAGAGCATCGGGTAAATTACGCGCCGCAGAAGCCGTTAGCCGCACTAAAATTAAATCACCACTCGCCATGGTTTTAAGCTCTGTAGGGTTACCTTCAAGATCAAAATAATCACGACTGATAGCAATCTGATTTTGATAGGGTTTGGGCGGGTTTTCATGTTCACTAATTAATTCCAGAGAGGCATAAATTGTTGTGTTATTCGCGTTAATACTTTTCAAAGAATCTAATTGTGCATAATCAATCAGGCTAGTGAAAACACCCTTCTCATTAATTTCTTGGGTAAAATCAGAAGTAATCAAAGACGCTTCCGTCGTACTCTGCCCATCACTAGCACTGGCAACAGCGGCTTGAAATAATGCATTACGCTCTTGCGTACTCAACCAACGGCGTTGACGAGCAAGATCAAAAACATCTAATAACTGCTTACCTTCTGCCTGACCTGATTTCGCTAAGACCGCATACAATAATGCCGCATCACGTAATTCACTGCCATAATAGCCATAATAACCTTGGCTATATACTGTTTGCTTCGCCTTATCGAATGCTTGCTGAGCAAGTTCAGTATCCCCGGCTACCTTTAACGCAAATCCTAGGTGAGCCCAAGGTAAACCTGAACGCGCAATGGCCTTTTCTTGTGCATCAAATAAACGTCTTAAATGTGCTAGCGGCGCGCGGTTAGATCTGGCTAAGACATAAGCAGCATAAGCCTTAGTGGCAAAACGGTAATAATCTTCATTATCACTCCAAGCATAATGAATACTTGTGGTACCGCTAAGATAACGCTGTAAACGATCAAGTGATTTTGTTAACGCATCATGTGGTACCAGTGCACCAGCATCTCTCGCCGCCGTGACAAAGTCGGTGACATAAACGGTCAACCAGTTTAACTCCGTACCAGAGTTACGCCATAACGCGAAACCACCGGAACTATTTTGGCGACGCAGTACTCGATCAATGGCCGCTTCCATTTGACTACGACGAAATTTCTCTGTGAACGTTTGCTCAAATTTTTTCTCAAGTTTATCGGTTAATTTAAACTGTTTTGCCATTTCAGGAGATACTAGGACCCAAGGATAACCACTGCTGGTAGATTGTTCAGTACAACCATATGGGTATTTCAATAATGCATCAAAGTGGCTCGCTACATCGATAGGAGGCTGCGACGAAATGGCAAGTCGCGCCTGAATTGTCTCAGGAATCAAGCCCTCCAAATCAATACTGGGCTGCCAATTCTTTCCTGCTTTAATAACCGCTTGCTCTTTATGCGTTACCGACGGATAAGCTGAGCGAGTACCTAAATTCCAGCTGCGTTCAATGAGGATACTTGCATCAACATTACTGACTTTGGCAGTAATAATACCCTCACCCAATGCTTCCGCTACGATAGGAAACTTCAATGTTTGGCGCTCAGTATCTTTAAGACTTAATTTCTGTTGCCATTGTTGACCTTTCAAAGCACCTGAGACAGAAAATTCAATACTAAATTCTTGTGCGCTTCCGGATAGATTAGACAGATCAAATGCAAGTTCAGATTTATCGCCCAATGCTAGAAATCGTGGACGTGATAGTTGAGTTACTAGCGCATCAGCAATGGTAGTTTCTGCTTCATTACTGCCATAACTGTTATCACTCCAAGCGACTGCCATCCAACGTAAGGTACCGTTGAAATCTGGAACATCAATAGTGATAGAAGCCTGCCCGTTATCATCAAATTTAACGGCCTGCGCTTGAATCGCCACAATTTGAACATCACTTTTCGCTTTATTGCCACCGCGTACTAATTCAGCATTACTCTTTTTAAAACGACCACCACCAAATTTTTGTGATGAATAATCAAAACCTGCATTCTCGATAATACTGCCGTAGACATCATATAACTGGTAATCATAACGGCGCGGACTGAACAAGTAGCTAACAGGGTCTGGAGTTTCAAAGCGTTTAATATTTAATACACCCACATCAACAGCCGCAATACTCACCCAAACATCTGAGCTAGGTAAGGAATCACCATCAATGTTTAATTTTGCTGTCACACTACGCTTCGGCTGAACCTTATCAGGAACATCAATATTAATGTTAAAGCTGGCATCGGCTCGACGTAAAGGTAAATGCAATAAACCAAATGCTCGCTTAGGAGCCACAGCATGTTTCATATCACCCGGACTCAATACCGTAGCAGTAAAATATAAATCATGTCGCTTCCAGCTAGTATCAATAAGAACCTCTACTTCAGTTCCTTTATCACTTAAATCTAGTTTTTTACGCCATAAAATTTCTTCATTTGACTCTAGGGTAATAAAGCCTTTTCCATCAACCGCCGGTAGCAATGTCAGTTTGGCAGTATCCCCTGCTTGGTATTGGTCTTTGTTCAACCTCATCATGACTTGATCAGGCTTCATGCTGTCTGAGCTATTATTACTCCAACCACTCCAGCGTGTCGAAAACTGCATCGCAGTTATTATGTTTCCTGAACTGTCTTGTACTTGTAAACGGTAACCACCCCATTCAACAGGTACTGAAAATGTCGCTGGAGATGTGCCATTAAAGTTTAACGTACCAGAAAATACTTCATAATTTAGTGGATCATATTCCCAAGTCCAGCCGCGGGAGTCACTATAACGCCAATAATAATTACGATTTTCACGTACTAAGCTAAACTGATAATCTTTTCCAGATAATAGCTTTCCTGCGGCATCAGTTAATATAGCCTTAAACCTTGCTTGCGAATTATCATCCGCACGCTTATCAAATTGAGGCTCTATGCCGATTAGTTTTTCACTCAAAATATTTGTCACAACCGTACTGCGCGTAATCGGTCTGCCGCCACTTTCGTATAAACTTACATTGGTAATTAATGCAAGAGGCGATTCAATGCTTGACCATTGATTCATAGGTATTGTGAAATCTGCCTGTCCATTAGCATCTAGTTTAATAGCCGGTAATTTTTGCTGCTTAGGAGTGATATTTTCTTGGAAGTCACCAAAAAAATAGTTTTTCCACTGTTCAAATGGATGCGCTTCAAATTCGGCAATAACAAAACCATCTATTTTGTTATTAGAAGCGGGTGCACCATACAGATATTCCCCCAGCAGCGGGATTTTGACTGATTTTCTTTCTGCTGTTTGACGAAACTTTTTTTCATTACCTTCAAACAAAGTAAGCTTTAAACGCTCGGGTAGAAATTCTTCGACTGAAATTTCATAGCGATGACGCAGGTCCTTAATACCCTGACTGGTGTACTCTAAACGCCACTTACCGGTTTTTGCTGCGTCGTCTAACGTATAATTAAATTCATAACGCTGGCTATCACTAAGATTCAAAGTGCGTTTAATAACCCGACTCCCTGTTGGGTCATAAAGAGTGACATCTAGAGGCATAGATGCAACTTGACCACCATCAAAGTCTTTTAATAACGCATAAATATCCAAGGTTTCACCAGGACGGTAAAGATTTCTCGGAGCCCATGAGAATACCTGCATTGCACTGTGGCGGCTGATTGGATTTTTAAACGCCGATAAATTTAAGGCATTACGTTTAAAATTAATCACCGTATATTCATCATCCTTTTGAGCAACCAGTGTATTCCCCTTGGTATAAAAAGATTCGAATTCAGCTTCCCCTAAAGCATTGCTCGATTGCTGACCAATTAGGTTTTTACCTTGAAAAATTTTGACTTTGACATCCTCAAGCACATCACCGGTAGAAATAGAGTGGGTATTAATGCGTAATACTCGTTCATTTTTTCTTAACTGAATGCCGATATCACTAATGGTAAAAAAGTTGGTTGAATAACGGTTATTGTACAAGCCCGGAGCAGACAAAACCGCAACATAAGCGCCTTGTTTATCAATGCCTGAAATTTTTGACAGATCTAAATTAGTAGTTGTTCTCTGGTTACGCTGATTCACAATCGGAAAACGGCCGCTATAAACCATTTCAGTTTCATTCGCAAAACGGTTCAGACTATAACTACTTTCTCGCTCTTGGTAAGTGTAATGTACCCACCTACCTATGTGCTGAGGAAGAATTCTAAAGATTTCAATATCAACTTCATCAATATTAAGTGTAGTTACTGGCAAGGCTCGGCGAATTTTATTAGATAATACATGTCCGTCGCCAGAAAAGCTGGCGCTGGCTTGAGTACGACGCGTTTGAATAGTTTTATCTGATGGTTGAGCTAAAGTCGCTCCATTAATTCCCTTAATTCCAGGGTTGACTAATACTTGGTATTTTCTATTAGGCTCAATAAAAGGATAGATTAGCGCTAACCCATTGCTATCTAATACCCAGTTGTCAGGACTCTGTTGCTCCTCATCCAGTGTTACAGTTAATAACTCACGCCAGTGGCGATCAATATCAACAGGAACCGTCAAACGAATAACCAGTGCGCCGCCATTATTCCAGCTTTCTTCTTTTATGCTGGTGATCTTTTGTTTTTGTCCAGCATATTGCTGAGTCAAGACTTGCTTCTCAAACTCGGAGATACGCAGCTGATAGTGCATTCGTAAACATTGGTTATCAGTACACAGATTACGATCTTTCATCCATTGTCGTTGTGACGTTTTAAGTTGATCTGTTTTTTCAAACTGCTGATAAAGCTGACCCAATTTAGAATCTTGGTTTGATAAATCACTATCAGAACAGATTAATTTCTCAGTTTTACTGGCGGCTTTATCACAATTAAAACTAGCGCTATGAGATAGCGGTGATAAAAATACCCATAGCAGAGTCATTAGTATCATTAATGATTTCGGGCGATCAGCCAAAAACATAGTGAATTCCTTTTCATAGATAAATATTAAGGCGTGATTATGCCCTGTCATCCCACTATTTCCCAGTTATTTACAATTTAAGAAATAACAATACGATAAGTGGTTTAGAAGTTATTTTGCATGCGAATTTAGCAGAATTAGACCTTTACTTAGCTTTCACTTGATTGCTAACCTTCCTGCACTATAAAAAATTCTCTCAGTGGCTAGTTCAATATGATTAATTTGACCGTAAACGGCATCGAACACTCCCTCGATGTAGAAGCCGATACTCCTCTTTTATGGGTCGTGCGTGATTTTTTAGACTTAAAAGGCAGTAAATTCGGCTGTGGCGCTGGCTTATGCGGTGCTTGTACCATGCACCTTAACGGCAACCCAATTCGTACCTGCATCACCCCGGTGAGTGCTGTTGCAGGCCAAGCGATTACCACCATTGAGGGCCTTGGCAACCCCGATAAACTCAGCTCAGTGCAACAAGCTTGGGTCGAACACAATGTGCCTCAATGTGGTTACTGTCAGTCAGGGCAAATCATGTCGGCCACGGCTTTATTAGCCAGCAATCCAAAACCCAATGATCAAGATATTGATAACGCTATGAGCGGCAACATCTGTCGCTGTGGAACCTACCCGCGTATCAAAGCCGCCATTCATTCCGTAGCCAATAAAAGCGCAACACAAAATAGTGACTTATTCACCAATGCTTCCGTTATCAAAAGCATGGAGAGCAAATAATGACTTCATTATCTTCCGTTAAAAATCATTCACGCCGTAATTTTCTAAAAGCAACCAGTATCGGCACCGGCGGTTTGATGATATCCATCGCTTTACCGGGCTGTGCAGCCCTTAAAAATGGTGGCATGAATCAAGTCGATGGCCAAGAGCAATGGAATTCCAATGCTTGGTTACGCATCGATAGTGATAATAGTATTCACTTTGTACTCGACCGTGTCGAAATGGGTCAAGGTACCTATACCGGTATGACCTCACTTTTAGCCGAAGAACTAGAAGCCGATCCCGAGAAAATCGATGTCAGCTTTGCAGGTGTGGATTCGATTTACCGCAATACGATTTATGGCATTCAAATCACAGGCGGAAGTACCAGTGTCGCCAGCAGCTGGCAGATTGTTCGTGAAGCCGGCGCTGCTACACGAATGATGCTGATTCAAGCCGCCGCCAATACTTGGGAAATTAAACCCAATGATTGTAGCGCAGAAAATGGACAAATCATTAATAATGCTGAGGGTCATCCACAACAAGGGCAAAACCTAAGTTATGGCCAACTGGCAGGTATAGCCTCTACCTACTCAGTTCCAAGTGACATCCCCTTAAAAGATAAAGCCGACTTCAAAGTGATCGGTAAATACAATAAGCGCCTTGATGCACTTAAAAAAGCCACTGGCACCGCCGATTATGGTATTGATACTGAATTACCCGGTATGAAGTACGCCGTTTTCACCCGCGCAGGTCGCTGGGATAGCCAGATTAAAAATTTCGACGCGAGCAAATTAAAAGCGCTGCCTGGCATCGAGCAAGTTTTCGCAATCAATAAACCCAGTGCTATTGGTATCGCGATCGTAGCAAAAAGTTATTGGCAGGCACGTAAAGCTCAACAACAATTAAAGGTTGAATGGCATGAGAGTGAACTGGATAAAGTCGATGATGCCAGCATCTTCGCTCAGTATAAAAAAGACCTAGCCGAAGATAACGGTAAAAACGTTCGCAGCG
>Ga0209707_1000021_pt1 | contig 101769 bp, 83 predicted proteins | sample EN4Hudsemesocosm_FD_184630 | JGI IMG/M metagenome (GOLD analysis project Ga0209707, IMG submission 184630) | Methane-oxidizing microbial communities from mesocosms in the Hudson Canyon - EN4B Hudson Canyon (SPAdes) (version 2) | ecosystem: Environmental > Aquatic > Marine > Cold seeps | place... | reverse complement strand
AACACGCCAATAAAGGTAATAAAGGTACGACGCGCGAATAAATTGGCTTCAGCGCTTTGGTTTCTTATGGCAACACGTTTTTTGAGTGCCATAGTTTACTCGCGATGATAAGGGTGATTAGTATTAACTGACCATGCGCGATAGAGGCTTTCAGCAACAACAATACGCACCATAGGATGTGGCAATGTTAACGGTGATAAAGACCATTTTTGTTCTGAAGCTTTAATACAAGCGGGGGCTAGTCCTTCTGGTCCACCAACTAACAGCGCTACATCTCGGCTGTCAACATGCCAACGATCTAGCTGCTTAGCAAGTTCCGGTGTCGTCCAAGGTTTGCCTTCTACTTCTAGGGTAACAATACGATTGCCTTTAGGAATAGCTGCTAACATTTGCTCGCCTTCTTTTTCTAGAATTCGAGCAATATCAGCATTTTTACCACGTTTACCAGGTGTGATTTCCACTAAATGGAAACTCATATCACGCGGAAAACGGCGACAATATTCATTAAAACCTTGGCTAACCCAAGCAGGCATTTTATTGCCAACAGCATATAAGGTAATGCGCATTGTCGTTTAGATTATTCCCAAAGCTGTTCTAGTTGGTAAGTATCACGGATCTCGTCAGTCATGACATGAACAACGATATCACCCAAATCTACTAAAGCCCATTCACCAATGTCAGCACCTTCAACACCTAAGGCTTCCATACCGGCATTACGACACTCAATGGTCAAAGATTTAGCGATGGAAATAACATGGCGTTTTGAGTTACCTGAACAAACCAGCATACAGTCGGTGAAGCCTGACTTTTTAGATACGTCTAAAGTGACGATGTCACGGCCTTTCATATCTTCGATTTTTTCAGTAACAAAAGTAATTAGATCTGAGCTTTGCAAGTGTTGTATCTCTATTAAAAACAATAATCGGCGATAATAACATTAATTTGGTTGTCAGTTAACCATGTAATGCAGGCAGGAGGGAGTTTTTTAACTAATAGTGTGTTTTAAAGCGAGGAATTAACGATAAAGTTGTTGTTGTTCAATATATTTATGCACATCCTGACTAACAAATGACGAATAATCTTCACCTGTTTTTATTTTAGCGCGAATCTCAGTTGATGAAATATTAGCTGCGGTGCAATCATGGAGAATTATTTTACCGACAGGGTGTTCTTCTAATTCAGTAATATTATCAACAATATGAGCATGTAGTTCAGAGCTTAAATTTTTTTCTAATTGTTGATGTGAATAGCCGGGTCTAATATTCACCACTAAATGACATAGCGTTAGAATTTGCTGCCATCGTTCCCAGCGGGTAAAAGAGAGTAATGAGTCCATGCCCATAATAAAGTGTAAGCGTTTGTTTGGTTGCTCAGCTTTTAACTCTATTAAGGTATCCACGGTAAATGAATGGCTATCTCGTTGTAATTCTCGGGTATCAATATGAAATAGCGGACGATTATTGCAGGCTAACTCTGTCATCGTTACCCGTTGCTTGGCGCTCGCATGTGGCGTACTTTTATGCGGCGGAATATGAGCAGGTATTAACGCGACTTGTTCCGCGCCAAGCCAGCGTGCAGTTTCTTCGGCAGGCAAAGTGTGACCAAGATGGATAGGATCAAAAGTGCCACCCATTAATAATAAAATGTCAGCTTTGGCGGAGTTAGTTATACTCATAATCTAAGCTAAACTTTTCGCTAAATTGGCCATGATATAAGCTGATCAGTACGTCACTAAGTAGAATGAACGGATTAAATTCACTACTGGTTTTACTGAGTAAATCAACTTGTGCTAGTCGCCCTAGAGCTTGTTCAGCATTAGCTAAACTAATATGGGTTAGGGCATGCTGATATAAAGGCTTTTTCTTATCCCAAACACGGTATTGTTTAAAAATATCCGCTAGGCTATCACCTTGTTCTAGCTGCGCTAACATAGCATATAGTTGATTAATCTCTTTGTGAACAAACCAAACTAGTTGGCCAAAAGCGCTGCCATCGTGTTGAAGTTGATCTAACATGGCAATACACTTTTTTAAGTCGCCAATCAGTAAGGTATCAATCAGTTGGAAAGGATTAAACTTTGCTTGTTTAATAATTATTTTTTCAGCTTCTTCAACACTAATAGATTGTTGACCAAATAAGATAGAAAGCTTTTGTAATTCTTGCGATAACGCTGGTAAGTTGCCTTCAAATAGCTCAGCCATTAAATCAATGACTTCAGGTTGTAAGGTCAGTTGTAATTGTCGAGCTTGATTTGATAGCCATTGCTTAAGCTGCTTGCCTTCAATGTCATACAAAGGCAGAAAACAACCCGCAGCTTCTAACGCTTTAAACCACTTACGTTTTTGTGTTGCCGCGTCAAGTTTAGGGCCATAGAATACTAATTGAATATCTTGGTGCAACATGGTGAGTAATTGAGTGACGGCTTTTGCGCCAACATCACCTATTTTACCGTTAACAAATTCGACTTCGATGATGCGTAGTGATGAAAATAAACTCATCGATTGATATTCTTGAAACAGCTCGTCCCAATTAAATTTATCATCAATGCTAAAGCGAATTATCTCATCAAAACCTTGCTGTTTTGCTGAGTTTTTAATGGTGTTAAGTGCGTCGTTCTTTTGCCAAGGTTCATCACCAAAAACTAACCAAATAGGCTTAAAACCTTGTTTAAGCGTATTGTCGAGTTGGTTATGGTATATGCGCATATTAGCTACTTATTGGGTAAGTTGTTGTCGCAAGCTTATAGCTGAATACTAGCCATATCACGTAAGATTTTATTTGCTGCTTCTTGACGCATTTCACGTAACATTAATGATAATTCACGACTTTTTGCTAGGGCAATATCAGGGTCATCTTGATAATCACGGTTTAGCTCAAAGTTGAAATCTTGTATCTCTTTACCTGGGATCAGTACTTGATAACGTACGGTGTAAATAAGCTCGTATTCGGCAACTTGACCATTCGGGAAAACTGACAGTGTTCTTCTGTCTAGGTTGTCTTGCAAGATTCGCATTTGAGGAATAGGTTTGTCGCTTGTTTTAACTAAATTCACATCATTAATCGTTAAATGCTGTTTAACTAATCGAGTTAATTCACCAAATTTATCAACTGAGCTAAATTCTATAGTTTGTAATTCAGGCGCCAATAAATAATTGCCACGCAGTTGGAAACCACAACCATTTAGCACTATCGATAACAGGCTAAATGAAATAAAGATACCGACTTGGCGAATTATTGATTGAGTCATAAATTGTTCACTTATTGAGATAGGTAAAAATATTTAAGTAAAAATAACGAGTTAAAAACTAAAAATTTAATAAGTACCTAACACTTAAACTAATGGTAGATACTTCTAAATTTCAGCGCAATGACTATATCAGTTATTGCGCTGCGATTTCATAAACTTAATTTGCAACAATGTTTAATAGCTTACCAGGAACGTAAATTACTTTACGTACTGTTTTACCATCAATGAATTTACTGACATTTTCATCAGCAAAGCCCATTGCTTCAACGGCTTCTTTAGTCGCATTAGCTGAAACGGTCATTTTTGCACGTAGCTTACCGTTAACTTGTACGATGATTAATTTTTCATCTTCAACAAGGGCACTGTTATCAACCGTTGGCCATAGGGTGTTTTCAACAGGGTTGCCGTCGCCGATCATATTCCATAAATGGTGACTTAAATGCGGCACGATTGGTGTAAGCATTAATACCACTGAGCGAATAGCTTCGTGCATAACAACACGGTCTTCAACACTGTCAGTGCTTGCTTTACTCAAATGGTTCATTAGTTCCATAATTGCAGCAATCGCTGTATTAAAGGTATTACGACGACCAATATCATCGCTCACTTTAGCAATAGTTTTATGCAGTTCACGACGTAAAGTTTTTTGTGCTGAAGTAAGCGTTAACCCATCAATACTCGGTGCAGTTTTTGATACTTCACCTAATTGAGTAAAGTCATAAGCTAACTTCCATACTCGTTTTAAGAAGCGATGCGCTCCTTCAACACCTGAATCAGACCATTCTAGCGTTTGCTCTGGTGGTGAAGTAAACATAATAAATAAACGGACAGTATCTGCGCCGTATAAATCGATAACTTCTTGTGGGTCGATACCGTTATTTTTTGATTTAGACATTTTGCTCATACCAGCAGAAATAACTGGTTGGCCGTCTAATTTACTAACCGCTGAGGTAACATTGCCTTTTTCATCACGTTCTACTTCTACGTCTGTTGGGGCAATCCAATCTTGTGCGCCGTTTTCCGCTTCACGGTAGTAAGTATCAGCTAACACCATACCTTGACAAAGTAAGCTCTTAAACGGTTCGCTTGATTCAACTAAACCAACATCACGTAATAATTTATGGAAAAAACGTGCGTAAAGTAAATGTAAAATAGCATGCTCAATACCACCAATATATTGATCAACAGGCAACCAGTAATTTGCCTTAGCAGGATCTAACATTTGTGTGTCATCGCTAGGAGAACAGTAACGAGCGTAATACCATGACGATTCCATAAAGGTATCGAAAGTATCAGTTTCGCGGAACGCTTCTTCACCATTGAAAGTTGTTTTAGCCCATTCTGGGTTACTTTTAATTGGTGAATTAACGCCGTCCATTACTACGTCTTCTGGTAATTCAACCGGTAATTGGTCAGCAGGTACTGGCACAGACTCACCGTTAGCTAAATTCAACATTGGAATTGGCGTACCCCAATAACGCTGACGAGAAACACCCCAGTCACGTAAACGGTAGTTTACTTTTACCTTACCTTTTTTCTCACTAACCAATTTCTCTGAAATGGCTTTAAAAGCTTCATCAAAACTTAAACCATCAAATTCGCCAGAATTAATTAAGCTGTTTTTTTCTGTGATTGCCGCAGTAGCAATATCATCATTTTCATTGCCAGCAATAACTTGCTTGATTTCTAAACCATATTTAGTGGCAAATTCATAATCGCGTTGGTCATGACCTGGCACAGACATTACCGCACCTGAGCCGTAATCCATTAATACAAAGTTTGCTGCCCATACCGGTACAATTTCACCACTAATTGGGTGAATAGCTTTTAAACCTGTATCAACGCCTTTTTTCTCCATTGCTGCCATATCGGCTTCAGTAGACTTACTATTGGCTTTACATTCTTCAATGAAAGTTGCTAATTCAGCATTATTTTTAGCAGCATTTACCGCTAAAGGGTGCTGTGCAGCTAATGCAACATAAGTAACGCCCATCAAAGTATCTGGTCTGGTGGTATAAATATCGAAGCTTTCACTTGAATCAGCCACTTGGAAAGTCATCTCTACACCTTCAGAGCGACCAATCCAGTTGCGTTGCATGGTTTTAACTTGTTCAGGCCAGTCGGTTAACTGGTCTAAATCGTTAATTAATTCTTCAGCGTAGTCAGTGATTTTAATAAACCACTGTGGAATTTCTTTACGCTCAACCATAGCGCCTGAACGCCAGCCTCGACCATCAATGACTTGTTCATTCGCTAATACGGTTTGATCAACCGGATCCCAGTTAACCGTAGCGTTCTTTTTGTACACTAAACCTTTTTCATAAAGCTGTGTGAAGAACCATTGTTCCCAACGGTAATAATCTTTTTTACACGTCGCTAATTCACGGCTCCAATCATAACCAAAACCTAACGACTTTAGTTGATTGCGCATGTAATCAATATTTTCGTAAGTCCACTTTGCAGGTGCCGAGTTGTTTTTAATCGCAGCGTTTTCTGCCGGTAAACCAAACGCATCCCAACCCATAGGTTGCATTACGTTTTTACCTTGCATACGTTGATAACGAGAAATTACATCACCTAGGCTGTAGTTACGCACATGTCCCATATGCAAACGACCGCTTGGGTATGGAAACATTGCCAAACAATAAAATTTTTCTTTTCCAGGCAGTTCTTCTGCTTTAAAAGTATCGTTATCGGTCCAGAATTTTTGAACTTCGGCTTCAATTGATTGGGGGTTGTAAATGGATTCCATTAAGATTTCTCAAACACGCTAAAAATAAGATATTCAATCCACTGACATTACTAAATTTTGATAAACAAAATTCGTCGTTAATGAGCGAGACTGAAGTGATAAAAATAATCTCGATAGGATACCTTATCTCACGCGTTAGCGACAAGTTAAAGCGAGATAAAGCCCAAGTTTTTTGATTAAAATAGTCAGAAAGCAGCTTTAAATTGATTAAGGGCGATGAAAAGCAAATTTTGCCGGTGAATTATGGGCTATAGTAAGTTTGTAGATGTTTGTTTTTATCGGTTTATTTATACGGGTTTAATATTGGCAAACAGAATGTGAAAGGAGGCGATATGAAAGAGCAACAATCTCGTTTTCAAGCGGTCTATCAAAATATACAAGTTTGGCTTGAAGACACTAATCAGCATGAAATGCGTTCGGTGGTTGAATTAATTACCCAGGCTAAAAACATGCTTATTGCCGCAGAACAAATTCCAGAACAGCAAGTTAAACAATTTATTGATAACCTAAAGTATGACCTTAATGAATTTTATCAGCAGTATCAATCAGATATTAAGCATTCGCTTTATCTGGAATTATTGCATGAAAATGTATGGGCAAGCTTAGCTAAAATAACCGATCAATCACAAGTTGAATGGACGGAGTTAGTTGATGATTTTCAGCACCAAGGGGAATACCATGTCGGTGATTATGTTGGCTTTGGACAATTAATCTGCCAACAATGCCAGCATAGCATTACTTATACCCATGCCAATGTTATTACTGATTGTATCGAGTGTGGCGGTAAAGACTTTCAACGTATTAGCCTAATGCCTTAACTCTTGTTTAGTTGTTGTTCAGTTAATGTTTGGTTATTAGTGGCTTATTGAACTTTTTTGTTATTGTTTTTGCTCAAAAGCTATATCTCACGGTACACTGTATTTCACTCAGTATCATTACCCGTATTCATCGCATTAATATAATAAGTGCTAGGTAAAAAATACAATTAAGTGAACCGTTACTTCATTTTTATTAAACCGCATTCCCGAGAGATTTTCTATGACAAAAGTGTCTACAAGTGTACGACTAAAACCATGCCAATTAACCGCAAACCTGACGGTAGAACAATTTGCAAGTGATACACCGACATCAGAAATAGAACAAATTTTTATTGGTCACGAAAGGGCGAAAGAAGCGCTGACTTTTGGACTATCAATGGACGCACCTGGTTTTAACGTTTATGCCATGGGAGAACATGGTACTGGCCGACAAACACTAATTAAACAAATGTTAGCGGCAACAGCAAGTAAAGAACCGACACCACCAGAATGGTGCTACATAAATAATTTTGACGATACTAATTCACCACATAAACTTTATGTTAGCCCAGGTGATGGTAAGCAGTTACTCACGCGTATCAATACCTTTATTGATGAGTTGATGGACTTATTTCCTGAGATATTTGATAACCCGGGTTACCAAAGGCAAAAAGCGGCAATTGATCGTGAGTTTAATGAAAAATACGACGAAGCCATAGCTGACGTTGAAGAAACAGCATTAAAAAATGAAGTGGTGCTTTATGAAGAAAATGGTGAGATTGGTTTTTCACCGTTAGTTGATGGCAAACCGCTAAACGATAAAGAATTTGCTAACTTAAAAGAGTCAAACCGCGCCGAGTTTTACGTCAAGTTGGCCAAGCTAGAAGACTTACTGTCAGAAAAATTAATTGAGTTACCGCAATGGAAGCGTATTTCATCAGACAAATTTCGTAAGCTTAAATACGAAACGGCAGAAAATAGCATTCGTCCATTTTTGAAAGAACTTGAGCATGAATTCACCAGTAATATTGGCGTACTAAAATACCTTTCTAAAGTAAAAGACCATGTTGTAGACGCGGTGTTGGAAATTCTGGTTGATGAGAGTGCAGAATCTAGCAACGACAAAGATATGCGTAAATTGATGGTTGAACGTTTTTTACCAAACTTATTAGTTCCGCGTACTGCTGACGAAGGTGCTCCGGTAGTTTATGAGCAAAACCCAACTTTTCAAAACTTATTTGGTCATGTTGATTTTGCTAGTTTTCAAGGTAGCAGCTATACCAGTTATCGCTTGATCAGACCGGGTGCATTGCATAAAGCTAATGGCGGCTATTTGTTGCTTGAAGCTGATAAGTTGTTAACTCAACCTTTGGTTTGGGCACGACTAAAGTTGGCGCTAAAATCACAACAAATTACTATTGAAAATCCGTATTCTGAATACGCTCAACCGGGCGCCTTTAGCTTACAACCTGAAAAAATTCCTTTGAAAGTGAAAGTGATCCTATTGGGCGATCCTGAAATTTATTATACCTTGCAAGATTACGATCAAGAATTTACTGAGCTATTTAGAGTACTGGCTGATTTTGATCGTCATTTAGATAAGAATCATAGCAACTTGAATGATTACGCTAACCTTATTCGTCAACGTGCACACCGCAATAATTATCCAGAAGTTACCGATGAAGCGGTATTAGAATTAGTAAAATATGCCTTAAGGCGTGCCGAACATCAGGAAAAAATTTCTGCCAATATAGTACAAGTGAATGACTTGCTAGATGAAGCGTTTTACCTATGGAAGCTGTCTGGCGCTAGTAATGGTTTATGTGGTAAACATGTTGCTATGGCATTAGCCGCGAAGCAACGCCGTACCGGAAGAATGAGTGAAGCTTGGTTGGAAGAAATAAAAGAACGACAACTGTTGATTGATACTGACGGTGACAAGGTTGGTAATATAAATGGTTTAACCGTACTCGAAATTGGTGATAGCGTTTTTGGTACGCCTGCTCGTATCACTGCTACCGTATATGCAGGTGGCGAAGGTGTTACCGATATTGAACGGGAAGTGGATTTAGGCAAGTCAATTCACTCAAAAGGTGTGTTAATTTTAACGGGGTATTTAGGCCATAAATACGGTCAAAACTTTCCGGTAACCATATCTGCCAATATCGCAATTGAACAATCATACGGGCATATTGACGGTGACAGTGCTTCCATGGCTGAGCTGTGTGCACTAATTTCAGCTATTGCCAACTTGCCTATTGCTCAAGGTATTGCGATTACGGGTTCAATGAATCAGCATGGTGAGGTGCAATCGATTGGCGGCGCAAATGAGAAAATCGAAGGTTTTTATCGCTTATGTAAAGATAAAGGCTTAACCGGAAAGCAAGGGGTAATTATCCCTAAGACTAATGAGATTAATCTTATGCTGGCACCTGAAGTTATTGAAGCAGTGGAAAATGGCATGTTTTCTATTTATGCCGTAGAAAATATTGATCAAGCAATAGAAGTTTTGATGGGGCTGCCAGCGGGAGAAATGAGCCGAATGGGACGTTACCCGAAAAAATCAGTTCATGGTTTGGTATTAAATAAACTGTCGGATTTTTCTGAATTGATCAATGGTGCTGAAGAAGAATAATAAAACCATCAAGTCACATATCTTTAAAAAAATAAACACGGCAAGCGCCGTGTTTATTAGCTTTAGCGCTCGCTAAATTCTAAAACGCCAATAATAGCTTAAAAAATAAGCATTATTTCAATTCTTTTCTATACTCAAAATATCAGCAATATTTTTCGACGTGGCATTTTGTAAAGAATATTAGCAAAAGTTACTTATGAAAATATCGCTAATACCAATTGGTATTAATTAACAAATGAATATCTGGTTATAGGTGCTATCTCAGTAGGAATAAAGAAGAGAGAATGTTAGCGAAAGCGGAATAACAATAATAAGTAAAAGCAGTGAGCAGATTGTTTAAATGGTATTAATCTGCTCCCTATACGGTTAGGTATTTAGCCTACCTAGAATACATTTTAAAATAGTATTGCCCATACACTTAGTTATTACTCCGCTATTGATTTCAGTGAAATTGGAAACTTATCTAACTTACTTTTATATCGAACTAGTTGAATAGCTATGCACTCTTTTTCAAGTTTGTACTGAAGTAACCGTTTTTTTGAAGGTAAGTATCGCAAATTAGGTATATCGATAAGTTCGCTGTCTGTCGGTTTGTAGTTTTTAACTATGCTTTGATGAATAAGTGAGGGCTTTGTGGAAGCATCAGATCAAATATCCCAAGTATGGCCGATTGCGGCTTACTTTATTATATTGGCTGGTATGCTCATCTTTATGATGTTGCTGTCGCACTTTCTTGGTCCAAAAGGAAAGCAGCGGGCGAAAAATACGCCTTATGAATCCGGTATCATTTCTGTTTCGGATAATAAAACCCGTTTTACTAATCATTTCTTTTTATACGCCATTTTCTTCGTTATTTTCGATTTAGAAACTATTTACCTTTTCGCTTGGGTTATTGCCTTTGATGATGTCGGCTGGGCTGGCTTTATTGAAGCAAGCATTTTTATTGTCATTTTATTAGCCGCGTTAATTTACTTAGTGCGCATTGGCGCGCTGGAATTGAAAAAGCGTCATCAACCCTTTCGACAAACACAACTGCAACGCATGCAACAAAAAGAGCTACAAGGTTCAGAGCCTGAACTTTTTGGCCCTAATAAAGGACAGCTGTAATGGAGTGGTCATTAACTAAAGCGAAATTAGATGAAGCCATGAGCCAAGTAGAGGGGGTTTCTGAAGAAGAGTTAAAACGAAATGTATTTATGGCAAAGCTCGATGACATGGTGAACTGGGGGCGTAAAAACTCCATTTGGCCATTTAATTTTGGCTTGAGCTGTTGCTATGTCGAAATGGCAACTAGCTTTACCTCACGTCATGATATTGCTCGTTTTGGCGCAGAGGTTATTAGAGCAACACCAAGACAAGCTGATTTGATGGTAATCTCCGGTACGTGTTTTCGTAAAATGGCTCCGGTTATTCAGCATCTTTATGAACAATTATTAGAGCCACGTTGGATTATTTCAATGGGTTCATGTGCTAATTCTGGTGGTATGTATGACATCTATAGCGTTGTGCAAGGGGTAGATAAATTTATTCCGGTTGATGTTTATGTGCCGGGTTGCCCGCCTCGTCCAGAAGCGCTACTGGAAGCCTTATTACTTTTACAAACCAACATTGAGCATCAACCAAGACCATTAAGTTGGGTGGTAGGTGAACAAAATGTTAGTCAAATAGCAAAGCCGTCATTAAGAGACATTAAGCACGATGAGCGTATTCAAGTAACAAACCTTGATTCACCTGATCAGGTGTGAAGGCGGAGTTAGTTTTTAATAATTAAGCGTTACCAAGCAAAAATGTAAGCACAATAACTAATAATAAAAATTTTATAGTGGCAAAGGATGTTGATAGTGACTGAAGTTGATATCAAAGCGAGTAAAGATTGGCAAATGCATCAAGCAGTTCCGCTGCTTGATGAAATAATGACGATTTCACCTGAGCTAAATTTACAGGCAGTGACCGCGATTGAAAATATTGTCGATGATATTCCTTCATTTTGGCTTGATAAAAAACAACTGATTAAATTGATGCATGTTTTGAGGCATGAACTCTATAAACCTTTCGATTTCTGCTTTGATATTACCGCAATAGATGAAAGTGAAAAGCAACATAAGTCACCGCTAGCAAAAGCGTTTACCGTAAGTTATCACCTACGTTCATATCAACGTAATCAAGACATTCGCATTAAAGTTGCATTATCTACAAGTAAGAGTTCAAGTGATAACTTAAATGTTAGCTCATTAGAAAGTGTTTGCAGTTTTTGGCCAAATGCAAATTGGTACGAACGCGAAGTGTGGGACATGTTTGGTATTGTTTTTGACCATCACCCATATTTAACTCGTATTCTTATGCCTAATACATGGCAAGGGCATCCGCTGTTGAAAACTCATCCTGCCCGCGCAACGGAAATGGATCCTTTTACCTTACCGCCATACCAACAAGACATTGAACAGAAGGCTTTGCAATTTAACCCAGAAGCTTGGGGTATGAAACGACAAAGTAAAGATAGCGATTTTATGTTTCTAAACCTTGGACCAAATCATCCAAGTGTTCATGGCGCATTTCGCATTGTTTTGCAGATGGAAGGAGAAGAAATAGTCGATTGTGTTCCTGATATTGGTTACCACCATCGTGGTGCTGAAAAAATGGGTGAACGACAGTCTTGGCATAGCTACATTCCCTACACCGACCGTATTGATTATCTCGGCGGCGTGATGAATAACTTTCCTTATGTGATGGCGGTTGAAAAGCTTGCTGGTATTCAAGTGCCTGATCGCGCGAAAGTTATTCGTATAATGACCTCTGAAATGTTCCGTATTCTTAGCCATTTACTGTTTTATGGCACCTTTGCGCAAGATATTGGTGCACTTTCACCAATTTTTTATATGTTTATCGACCGTGAAAAGCTTTTTGGCATTATTGAAGCTTTTACTGGCGCGCGTATGCATCCTAGTTGGTTTCGTATTGGCGGTGTCGCGCAAGATTTACCAAAAGGTTGGGATACCTTAGTACGCGATTATGTCAATTACTTACCTAAGCGTTTGGATGAATACGAAAAAATGGTTATGCAAAACGCTATTTTGAAACAACGCACCGTTGGTATTGGCGCTTATTCAAGTCAAGAAGCCATTGAATGGGGTGTCACCGGACCGGGTTTGAGGGCAACGGGTTATTCATGGGATATGCGTAAACAACGACCTTATAGCGGCTACGACCAATTTGATTTTGAAGTACCGCTTGGTCATAACGGTGATTGTTATGATCGTTGTCGAGTGCGGGTTGAAGAAATGCGTCAAAGTATTCGTATTATTGAGCAATGCCTAAATAATATGCCAGAAGGGCCATATAAAGCAGAACATCCGCAAACAACACCACCAATGAAAGATCGCACCATGAAAGATATCGACACGCTTATTCCACATTTTCTTAATGTTTCTTGGGGCCCTGTGATCCCTGCTGGCGAGGTATCAGTGAGCGTGGAAGCAACGAAAGGCATTATGGCATATCACTTAGTTAGTGATGGCAGCACCATGAGTTATCGCACACGTATTCGCACGCCAAGCTTTGCACATTTACAAATGTTGCCACTGATCAGTAAAGGACAAATGGTGGCAGATCTTATCGCGACCTTAGGTAGTGTTGATTATGTGATGGCAGATGTTGACCGATAAATTTTAACTGAAAAGCATAATTAGCTTCAGAAGTTGAAGCTAAAAGTAACACAAATAAGCAAAGCGTAAATGATGAGACTGACGATTAGTAGTGACTAATTTCAGCGAACAAATCATTACGAACTAACCAGTATTAGCATTAGTAACGAGATGGCTATGGAAACAATTGACACAATTACTATTGATTATCAGCATTATCTTACGGCAAATGAAATTGCGGCGATTGAGCACGAGGCTAGCATTATGGAGACGCGTGAAGCTGCTGGTATTGAAGCACTAAAAGTGGTGCAAGAGCATCGTGGCTGGGTAAGTGACGATAGCTTGTATGCCATTAGTGATTTATTGGCGATGCCTGTTGCGCAATTAGAAGGGGTTGCGACGTTTTATAACTTAATTTATCGCCAAGCCGTGGGCGAAAATGTCATTCATCTATGCGACAGTATTGCCTGCCATTTAATGGCCACAGATGGTGTACTTACCGCTATTAAACAACACCTGAAAATTGATTATGGCCAAACTACCACCGACGGTAAATTTACTTTGCTTTCTAATGCGTGCTTAGGCGGTTGTGACAAAGCGCCAGTGATGATGATAGGCGCTGAGCATTATGAACACTTAACACCTGAAAGCGCAGTTGAAATTTTGCAACGCCTTGCAGCTAAGGAGCATACTCATGAGTGACTCTTGGCAATCAAGCAACATTAAGCCGCTAACCGAATGGGTGAACTTACAACAACCACCAACTTATAGTGAGTACTGCCAACATGGTGGTTATCAGGGGGCAAAACATGCGGTTTTAGAGCATACGCCGAATGAAGTGCTAGAGATTGTTAAAAACTCTGGTTTAAAAGGACGAGGGGGAGCCGGTTTTCCAACCGGAATGAAATGGAGCTTTGTCCCTATGTTTGCGGAGGATGACGAAAATGCCCCTGAAAATAAATATCTAGTCGCCAATGCTGATGAGATGGAACCTGGTACATTTAAAGATCGGTTATTACTTGAAGGCATACCGCATCAGCTAGTCGAGGCAATGATTATTGCCGGTTACACTATAGGCGCTAATAAAGCTTATATCTTTCTTCGCGGTGAATATCACCTTGCTGCCAAGCGTTTACAACAAGCCATTGATGAAGCGTACCAAGAGAACTGGCTAGGTGAAAAAATTCAGGGCAGTAAGTATTCATTGGAACTATATGTTCACTGTAGTGCTGGGCGATATATTTGCGGTGAAGAAACTGCGTTAATTAATGCTTTAGAAGGCAAACGAGCAAACCCAAGAGCTAAGCCGCCATTTCCACAAGTTGCGGGTTTATTTGGTAAGCCAACTATTGTTAATAATGTCGAAACCCTCTCAAACCTGCCGCATATTTTAAAAAATGGTATTGAGTGGTTTCAAGCCATTGCACCTAATAGTGATGCTGGTAGCAAAATTTACGGTGCTTGTGGACGGGTTAAAACACCGGGTCTATGGGAATTACCGATGGGGCCAACGCTGCGCGAGATCTTGTTTGATTATGCTGGCGGCATGCAAGACGGACTGAACTTCCGTGGTTTACTACCTGGCGGGGCATCAACAGATTTTTTAGTGGCAGAGCATTTAGATACACCTATGGATTATGACTCTATTGCTAAGGTGGGTAGTCGTTTAGGTACGGGCGGTTTAATTGTGCTTGATGATAAAAATTGCCCTGTTGCTATGGTGTTAAATTTAATGCGCTTTTTCGCGCAAGAATCTTGTGGTTGGTGTACGCCTTGTCGTGATGGCACGCCCTGGGCGGTTGAAGTATTAACACGCATAGAACACGGTAAAGGTAGGATTGAAGATTTAGATACCCTAGCGAAACTTTGTGATTTTATGTGGATTGGTAAAACCCACTGCGCCCTAGCGCCCGGAGCTGTTGAACCGTTAAGAAGTGCATTAAAGTATTTTCATGATGATTTTCTTCAGCACATTGAACAAGGCTGTTGCCGCTATAACCCTGAATCATTAGCAAAACGAACGCAAGTGGCTACGGCAGGGAGAGCAGTGTCATGAGTGTAAGTAACAAAAATTCAGTGACAATTTTTATTGATGATCAGCCTTACCAAGTCAGCACTGAAGATAACTTACTGGCCGGCGTGTTATCACAGAAATTAAATTTACCCTATTTTTGTTGGCATCCATCAATGGGCTCGGTCGGTGCTTGCAGGCAGTGTGCAGTAACGCAATTTCAAGATGAAAATGATCAGCGTGGTCGTTTGGTAATGGCCTGTACCACTCCGGTTACTGACGGTATGCGTATCAGTATTAAAAATGCTCATGCCAGTGAATTTCGTGAACAAGTCATTGCCGCTATGATGACTAACCACCCGCATGACTGTCCTGTTTGCGCAGAAGGCGGTGAATGTCACTTACAAGATATGACGGTGATGACAGGGCACAGTGCTCGTGAATATCAGGGAACAAAACGTACATTCACCAATCAGTATTTAGGTGAATTAGTCGGACATGAAATGAACCGCTGTATCACCTGTTATCGCTGCACGCGTTTTTATAACGATTATGCTGGCGGTAAAGATTTTGGTGTTTATGGCTCCAAAAATCAAGTGTACTTTGGTCGTCAAACTGATGGCGCATTAGAAAGTGAGTTTAGTGGTAATTTGGTCGAAGTTTGTCCGACCGGAGTTTTCACTAACAAAGCTTTTTCAGCACATTATACCCGTAAATGGGATTTACAATCCGCGCCGTCAGTGTGTAGCCACTGTTCGGTTGGCTGCAATTTAAGCATTGGCGAACGCTATGGCTCAGTACGGCGGGTAATGAACCGGTATAATCCAGAGCTTAATGGCTATTTTCTCTGTGATCGTGGTCGTTTTGGTATTGGTTATGTCAATGGTGAAGAACGATTAAGACAAGTAAAGGGTATAAGTCAGCAATCACCAGTACAGCTTTCTACACTCGATATCGCAAAAGCCCTGTCACATTTTCGCCTGAAAAATTTTATTGGTATTGGCTCTGCTCGCGCTTCGCTAGAGGCAAATTTTTATTTGAAAAATATCGTTGGTAATCGTAATTTTTCAGTGGGCTACAATGACAGTGAAATGCAAGCAGCAGCGCAGCATGCACAGCTAATGCAATTAGGTAGAACGCCTAACTTAGCTGAAATAGAAACCAGCGATTTTATTTTAATTGTTGGTGAGGACATTACCCAAACCGCTGCACGTATGGCACTTTCTGTTCGCCAAGCTTTGCGTAATGCAGCAATAGCAAAAGCCTCATCAATTGGTATTCCATCTTGGCAAGACAGTGCAGTACGAACCATTGGTGGCACTTTGTTATCACCGTTGTTTTCATTAAATAGCACAACAACTAAATTAGATGATGTGGCCGAACAAGCATTATTAATACCTGTTGAGCGTATGTCACTTTGTTTGCAAGCGCTGGAAAAATTATTAAGTTTGGGTAATAAAAAAATTGTTGAAAAACATATTAATGAACACTTCCTGCAAGACCCCTTTTTACAAGAACAGCTAAGCTCTAGTGAGCAACACTTTGTTATTACTGTATACCAAGGCTTATGTCGCGCTAACAAACCAATGCTGATTTCTGGCACAAGTTTAGTTAATGCCGAGTTATTAGAAAGTATTGCTAAGCTAATGCTTAGCTTCAAACAAGATAATGGCATTACCGAGCCCGGTTTAATTATTACGCCGCCGTATAGTAATAGCGTTGGCGCGTTATCTTTGCTTGATGAGCATTCTTTATCTATTGAGCAAGTGCTAACAAAGCTGAGTGAACAAGTTGATAATGAAAAATTATTAAAGTTACAAGGAGTTATTGTTTTAGAGCAAGAGCTTGCGAAGTGCTCAGAAAACCAAATACAGCAATTAAGGGCGTTGGCAGAAACTTTAATTGTGCTTGATCACAGTGAAAATAGACTGACCAAGCTTGCTGATATTGTTTTACCTGTAGCAGCCGTTAGTGAAGGTGATGGGCATTATATTAACTACCAAGGACGGGCACAAAAATTTACTCAAGTGCACCCACCTGTTTTACCTATTCAAGAAAGCTGGCGTTGGCTTGACAGCATTGCCGACACCTTAGGTATCAAAGTTAGCGTTGAAAATACTTCAACAGCACCATTAAGTGCCCTCGCCGGTGGTAGCGCCAACATTAGTAGTAAAGCAAAGACGATGACGAAAAATACTAGTTGTCAGTCTTTGCTGCAATTACATCAGTTTTTTGCTCAGCATTATCCGTCTTGGCCAGAGCTTATTGCGGACATTGATAGTGAATCGAATGATAGAGCCACGGCGAGAATGAGCCACAGAGCTAGTGGCAGAACATCACAAATGGCAAACATTAGTGTTCATGAGAGTAAAACGACGCAAAAATCGGATGATGATTTTCGCTTTTCAATGGAAGGGGCGTCGATTAGGCAAACCAGTAATATGCCTTTTGCTTGGGCGCCAGGGTGGAATTCAAACCAAGCGATTGGTCAATATCAAGAACATATAAACGGTACTTTAACTCAGCACTCTAAAGCTAACTTTATTGCTATTTCAGCAGACCTTGCGAATAACACACATTGGCAATTAGTTAACAAAGTGGCAAGTGACTCAGACAAAATTGACTACTCTGAATCAGTACCAAATAGCTTGAGCTATGTTCAACAGCAAAGTATTTACTTCAGTGAATGGCAGGCTGCCTTAACGCCAGAATTTAAAATGCTTAAGCAAAGTAATCAACTGTTTATTAGCAATGTTACTGCCGAAAAAATGGGGGTTAAATCTCGGCAGTGGTGCAAAGTGGTGTTTTCTGCCACTAATGAACAAAAGCAATTGGTAAGTCAAACGGTTATAGGCCAGGTAATGGTGTTAGCCAATTTACCGCCATCATTAGTCTTTGGTAACTTTCCACTGTGTCAATCGTTAACTCATCAGCTTGAAATGAAGATTACTGCCGCTGAAGCTCAAGAAAAAACAGATCACCTTAGCCAGTTTAATGATGATGTATTAGCAGCAAAAGCAAGTAAAGAAGCTGTGTTGAAAAGGCTGAAAGAAAACGATCAAACGATCCCTATTCGGCTAGTTTCTGGAGGGCTAAATGATGCCTGAAATGCTTTGGAAATTACTTGAAATTACTATAATTATTGCTTTGTTGATCCCAATGGCGGCGATGTTAGTGTGGGTTGAACGTAGAGTTATTGGTATTTGGCAAGACCGTCATGGTCCGAACCGAGTTGGTCCATTTGGTATTTTACAATCACTGGCTGACTTGTTAAAAATTCTTGGCAAAGAAGACTGGATCCCACCTTTTAGTGATCGCTTAGTTTTTGTTTTAGCACCGATTATTGGCGCTATTTGTGTATTAATGAGCTTTGCGGTTGTACCGTTTTCTCCTGATATAGGTGTTTCCGACTTAAATATCGGGTTATTATTTTTTCTCGCCATGGCATCACTAGCCGTTTATAGCGTGGTGCTTGCAGGTTGGGCATCAAACTCTAAATATGCCTTGTTGGGTGGCATGAGGGCAGCCGCGCAAACGGTAAGTTATGAAGTTTTTATGGGCTTGTCGGTAATGGGCGTGGTTTTACTCACCGGTACTTTTAACTTACGTGAAATAGTTTTGGCGCAATCAGAAGGCTGGTTAATTCAGTCACAATTTGTCGGCTTTTTCATATTTTTAGTGGCAGGAATTGCCGAAAGTCATCGTTTACCGTTTGATTTACCTGAAGCAGAAACAGAGTTAACCGCAGGCTTTCATACTGAATATTCAGGCTTGAAGTTTGCGCTATTTTTTCTAGGCGAATACTTAGGTGTTACGTTGATTTCAGCGATGTCAGTGGTGTTGTTTTTTGGTGGCTGGTTAATGCCAGAGCCTTTGTCTGCTTGGTTGCCGCCACTGGTTTGGTTCATCATTAAAATCATGTGTTTTGTGATGTTTTTTATTCTCTTACGTACATCTTTGCCTAGGCCTCGCTTTGACCAACTCTTGAAATTTGGCTGGATGGTGATGCTGCCACTGGCGTTACTGAACTTAATGGTGACTGCGCTACTACGTTTGACGGGAGTGCTGTAATGAATAAAGAGAAACTAGCAAATTCATTAATATTTAGTCAATTAAGAACCATGTGGTTAGTACTAAAACATACTTTTACTAAAGCAGATACGGTGCAATACCCCGAACAAAAACCGTATTTAGCACCGCGTTATCGTGGACGAATTGTTTTGACCCGTGACCCTAGTGGCGAAGAGCGTTGTGTGGCTTGTAATTTATGTGCAGTGGCTTGTCCTGTAGATTGTATTGCCCTTCAACAAGTGGTTGATGACGATGGCCGAAAACGTGCTGACTTTTTCCGCATTAATTTTTCTCGTTGCATTTTATGTGGCTTTTGCGAGGAAGCTTGCCCTACCTACGCGATTCAGTTGACGCCAGATGTTGAACTTGCGGAATATGATCGACAAAACTTAGTTTATGAAAAAGAACATTTGCTGATTAATGGCCCTGGAAAGTATCCAGATTACAGTTTTTATCAGCAATCGGGCATTGTCATTGCCGGTAAAGGCAAAGGAGAGGCTGAGCAAGAAAGGCCTCCGATCGATATTAAGGGGTTAATGCCATGAGTTATCTCATTATGAGCAGGAGGGGGAAGTTATGCTTACTGATTTAGCTACTATTGACAGCTTATTTTACCTTGCGGCTACGGTCGCGGTTATCGCTAGTTTAAAGGTTGTCACGGGCAGTAATACCGTACACGCATTGCTGTATTTAGTGGTATCGCTACTCGCTGTTGCTGTGTGTTTTTATTTAATGGGCGCGCCATTTGCTGCGGGCTTGGAAGTCATTGTTTATGCTGGTGCAATATTAGTGCTTTTTGTTTTTGCTGTTTTAATGTTTGGTTTGGGTAAAGACGAAACCATTAATGCCCCGAAAAGTAAAAGTGTAACCAACATGTTTGGCGCAATGTTATTGGCTTTTGCCTTACTTCTCGAACTAACCGTTATTATTAATAATGCCCAGATACAGCAAACATTACAGGCTAATGTGGTCAGCTCTAAAGCCGTTGGCATTATGTTATATGGTCCATACCTACTTGCTGTCGAAATTGCCTCTTTTTTATTGTTGGCTGGGTTACTTGCTGGTTATCACTATGCCAAGCCAGACGTGCAGGGGAGCCAGTTATGACCACTATCCCATTATTTCACGTGCTGGTGTTATCTAGTCTACTTTTTGCCATTGGCTTTATTGGCGTTGTCGCGAGAAAAAACACTTTGTTTATCTTAATGAGCTTGGAAGTGATGCTTAACGCGGTTGGTGTTGCTTTTATAGGAGCAGGCAGTGCTTGGCAACAAGCCGACGGACAAGTGATGTTCATTCTAATTTTGACTTTAGCAGCTGCGGAAGTTGCTGTGGGCTTGGCGCTACTAATTCGAATGCAGAAAAAATATCGTTCTTTAGATATCGATTTACTTAATGAGATGAGGGGATAACCGTGCTATTAGCAAGTTTGCCTTTTTATCCACTTGTTAGCTTTTTGCTATTAATCCTTTTTGCCAAACGCTTATCATGGCGTCTAGCAAGTGCTATCAGTGTTGGTGCTATGGCATTGACCGCTTTAGTCTGTGGCTTATTGGTATTTGAATTATCCAACAGCTCAAGTCACTTTATTAACGTTGATTTATGGCATTGGTTTAGTTTAAGTAGCCAGCAAGGGATGGCTGAAGTCAATGTCAGTTTCTACCTTGATGGTCTTTCTGCCGTAATGATCAGTGTGGTGTCTGGTGTCGGTTTTTTAATTCATTTATTTGCTGCAGCCTATATGAAAGGTGATGCCAATTTTTCACGTTTTATGGCTTATATGAACTTGTTTATTGTTGCCATGTTGATATTGGTATTAGCTGATAATTTAGTTTTATTGTATCTGGGCTGGGAAGGCGTTGGTTTATGTAGTTTCTTATTGATTGGTTTTTGGTATCAAGAGCAAGCTAATGTTTTAGCGGCACGTAAAGCTTTTATTGTTACTCGTATCGGTGACACGTCGATGGCGATAGGCTTGTTTTGGCTGTTTAGTAGTTTTGGACAACTCAATATTACTGCTGTAAGTGAGCTTATACAGGGAGTAGGTGGCTCTGAAATTGGCTTTAGCTTGCAAGAGTCGACGGATATTTATTGGATTGCTTTGTTGTTATTAGGTGGCGCTGTTGGTAAATCGGCTCAGTTACCGCTGCAAACTTGGTTGCCTGATGCCATGGCAGGGCCAACCCCAGTTAGCGCGCTCATTCATGCCGCGACTATGGTCACTGCTGGCGTATATTTAATCGCTCGTATGCATAGTGTGTTTCTTTTTGCGCCTGAGGTGATGAACTATGTTGCTTGGTTAGGCGCTATTACTTTATTGTTAGCGGGTTTGGCTGCATTGGCGCAAACTGATATTAAACGAGTATTGGCTTATTCAACGATGAGTCAAATTGGCTATATGATGTTGGCTCTGGGGGCGGGAGCGTGGTCAGCGGGTGTATTCCATTTAATGACTCATGCTTTTTTTAAAGCGCTACTCTTTTTAACTGCAGGCGCGGTGATTTTAGCACTGCACCATCAACAGAATATTTTCAAAATGGGCGGCTTGTTAAAAAGGCTACCGTTTGAAAGCGCACTTTTTGTTGTGGGTTTGATTTGTTTGATGGCGCTACCGGGAACGTCAGGTTTCTTCTCTAAAGAGGCGATAATTGCAGAGTTATGGTTGTCAACTACTGCAGGTCCTGCGTTGTGGTGGTGTGCCATTGTCGGTGCATTGCTGACCAGTATTTATAGCTGCCGATTATTCTTTTTGGCTTTCCTTGGCAATGAGCGCTTTAGTGAGGAATTGCATATTGAAAAAGCTAGCTTGATGCGAAGCGCACTACTTATATTGGCACTGTTGTCATTATTCGGTGGCTTGATCTCACTTGATTTTAGCGAGGTGTTTTTTAAGATAAAAGCAGAGGAATTAATATCTGTTAATGAGCCATTATGGTTACACACTATTGCTATTGCTACCCCTTTTGTCGGTATTTTATTTTCTTGGTTTTATTTTAAAAACTACCGTGTAGATTCAAATTTAGAGGACGGTATAAAAACTAATCTGACGGCAAGTAAGCATCGTTTTGCTATTTTTTGTCGGAATGGCTTAGGTTTTGATAGCTTGTATGACGCATTACTTATTAAACCTTATCAATTGCTTGCCAAGCTTAACCGAAGGGATTTTATTGACCAAGCAATGATGTCGACGGCTTGGTATGTTGGCTTGTGGCATGACGTTATGACGATGATTCAAAATGGTAGTCTTCGCTGGTATTTAGCGGCATTTGGTTTAGCCATTATGGCGCTGGTAGGAGTGAGTATTTTATGACGCTTACTTTTATTATGTTAGTTCTGCTTTTTACCGGGGCACTTGCTTGGTTTTCGGAAAATCGTTGGCAGGGCAGTGCAAAATGGTTGGCACTTATTGTATTGGCATTGCTAGCGACGGTATTTACCATTTTTGTTATAAGTTATGATCAACCTTTTGAAAATTTACAAGTATTAACGCGGGTAAGCTGGATTCAAACTTTTAATATTGAATACAGTATTGCACTTGATCAACTCAGTATTGTTTTGATTACGCTGACTTGGTTATTAGCCATTATTTGTGTGTTAGTGTCATGGCAAGAAATTAAACAAAAAGCTGGCTTTTACTACTTTAATTTGTTGGCAACCATTGCCGGTATTATTGGCGTTTTTGTTGCTGTAGATATGTTTCTTTTCTTTTTCTTTTGGGAAGTGATGTTACTGCCAATGACGGCTATTATCGCGATTTGGGGTCATGAAAAGCGTCACTTCGCTGCCTTGAAGTTCTTTATTTTTACGCAAGTAAGTAGCTTACTTATGCTCGTTGCCATTATTGCTACGGGTTATTTTCATTTACTGGCAACAGGTGAATTGAGTTTTCACTACCTCGATTGGCTGGCGCTAGATATGCCACTGTCATTGACGCAATATTTGATGTTAGGTTTTTTTATTGCCTTTGCGGTTAAGTTGCCGTCAGTGCCCGTGCATAGTTGGTTACCAGATGCTCATACTCAAGCACCTACTGCAGGCAGTGTATTACTGGCGGGAGTGTTACTAAAAACTGGTGCCTATGGATTAATTCGCTTTGTTATTTTTTTATTCCCGCAAGCCAGCATGCAGTTTGCACCTATTGCTGCCACGTTAGCTGTTATTAGTATTGTTTATGGCGCGAAGATGGCCTTTGCCCAGCAAGATTTTAAACGCTTAGTCGCTTACAGCAGTATTAGTCATATGGGCTTTGTGATGTTGGCGTTGTTTGCTTTCAACAGTATTGCCTTTCAAGGTGCGATTATTACTATGATTGCTCATGGTTTAAGTAGTGCAGCATTATTCTCAATGGCGGGGATGATTTATCTACGTATTCATAGTCGCAATTTAACTGATATGGGCGGCTTTTGGCAAAGTGCTCCTCGCATGGGCGGCTTCGCCTTAGCGTTTGCTGGCGCTGCCTTTGGCTTACCGGGTTTAGCCAACTTTATTGGCGAATTCTTTAGCTTAGTGGGGGTATTTCAAGTGATGCCTACATTTGCCATTATTGCGGCATTAGGGCTAATTGGCTCAGCAATTTACGGTATGGTGTTATTCCAGTCTAGCTTTCAGGGAACGGCTAAGCAGGAAATTTTGGATTTAAGCCATAGAGAGCTACTTATTTGCAGTTCGCTATTTTTGATGCTGTTGGTGATTGGTTTATACCCTAACTTATTACTTAACTTTTCATTTGGAGTATAAGTGACGATGTTAACGACCGCACATTCACAAGCTTCATTAAATATCGACATAATTTCGGTAATTCTACCTCAGCTCATTATCGCTTTTGGCATTGCTTTGGCATTGTTATTAGTCGCCTGGAAGCGTTCACAGCGCACAATCGCGCTGTTTACTGGTGCGGTAATGCTGATTGCTCTTGCTGCAAATTTTAGCTTATTAACGATTCAACCGACGGCAGTGACGCAATTGTTAAAAGTTGATAGTTATAGTGCATTTGCTTTTAGTTTGGTGCTGATCTCGGCTTTAGTTTCTTTACATATGAGTCACCAATTTCTAAAAGCTCATATTGAAGTACATGATGAATACTATTTATTGTTAATGTTACTCGTGCTTGGGGCGGGTATTTTGGTGACAAGCAACCATTTCGCTAGCCTATTTTTAGGTTTTGAATTACTGAGTATTAGCTTAGTTGGCTTGGTCGGCTATCATCGTGAGAGCAACTTTAGTGTTGAAAGTGGTTTTAAATACTTGGTATTAAGTGCAACGGCTTCAAGCTTTATGTTGCTAGGTATTGCTTTTATTTATAGCGTTACGGGCAATATGAGCTTTGATGCTAACGTGCCAAATGAAATATATCATCAACAGAATTTACGACTATTTTTTGAAGTGGGCATATTGTTGTTTATTTCCGGCATTGCTTTTAAGCTTTCCATTGCACCATTTCATTTTTGGACCCCCGATGTTTATCAAGGCGCACCGACACCAGTGACCCTATTGATGGCGACTATTTCCAAGGTGGCAATGTTTGTTGTGTTGGTTAAGTGTGTTGTTGCGCAAAACTACTTGTTGTATGACAACGTGCAATTGTTGCTGATGATATTAGCTGTCGCATCGATGTTGATGGGGAATATTTTGGCATTAAAACAACAAAATTTGAAAAGACTGATTGGTTACTCCTCCATTGCTCATATGGGCTATCTACTCATCGTTGTTATTGTGCTATCAGGTGAAAGCCTTAGCTTTACTTGGCAGAGTGTTTTGTTTTATTTAAGTGCCTACGTTGTTGCTAATCTATCAATTTTTATGGTGATGGCGGCAATACAGTCGCAATGTTCGAGTAAAGTCGGTCAATTGCTACATTATAAAGAAGAGTTATTATTAAGTGACTTACGTGGACTATTTTGGCGCATACCAAGTCATGCATTATTAGTTATTCTAGCTGTGTTAAGTTTAGCGGGTATTCCACTAACCATGGGCTTTATCGGTAAGTTCTATATTTTAAGTCAAGCAACAATTGCCCATGCATGGTGGTTAATCGTTACGTTAGTTATCGGCAGTGGTATCGGCTTAGCTTATTACTTGCCTATTATTTTTACGCTATTTGAAAAGGAAGATTGTACTGAATTTAAAGCCAATAAAAGAGCTATTATTGAGCACGTTTTAGTGTACAGCTTTATTATTATTGGTTTGGTGCTGGGGATTTTCCCTGATGTTGTTAGCCAATTCATTGTTTCTAATCCTATGTAAAGGTAATGAAATAGATAAATTTTTTTATTCTTATTAAATTACTAATTAGTTGTGCTTTTAACCAAAACTTGTAACTTTAGGCTTTGTCTAAAATTTCGCTCTTAATAAGTTATTGATATTTAATGGTTTATTTTGTTGGCGTGATTTTTGTTTAATGTAAGAAATATAATTAAAATAATTGTGTTTTTACAAGGAAATAAACCTATGAAATTAGCTTCGTCATTACTTTTTATCACAACTGCAACGTTATTAAGTGGCTGTATTGTTGTTGCCAACCCTTCACATGCTAACCACCATAGCCAACAAGAGCTGACCATTGATGCCGCAACATTAACTGCTTTTGATGTTGAAGCAGGCGCTGGCTCATTAGTTATTTCAGGTTCAGATAATGCCACTGATATTACAGTGGTTGCTGATATTTATACCGATAAACGTAATAGTGATAACTACCAACTTGAATTGACTGACTCTGGTAAAACCGCTTTCTTAGTATCAAAAATTAAAAGTAGTAGTGGCTTTTGGCAAGGAGACTCACCACATATTGATCTTAAAGTGACTGTACCAAGCCATATGATGTTAATGCTTGAAGACGGTTCAGGTGCGGCTAGTATTAGTAATATACATGGCGCTGTTGATATTAAAGATGGCTCAGGTGAGTTGACGATTAAAGGTATTAAAAGTGATGTAACCGTCAATGATGGCTCTGGTGGCCTATATGTTAGCGAAGTTATCGGTAACGTAACTATTGTTGATGGCTCTGGCGGAATTGAACTAAGCGAAATTGACGGTAATGTCGATATTGATGATGGTTCAGGCAGCATTTATGCAAAAGAGATCTCAGGCAGTGCGATGTTTGAAGATGGCTCTGGCGATTTAACGGTTAGAAAAGTTGATGGCGTGATCACCATTGATGATGGCTCAGGTGATATTGATGTTGAACAAGCTGGTGGCTTAAAAATCTTAGACAGTGGCTCTGGTGGCCTACGAGTGAAAAAAGTTAAAGGTGGCTTTGAAATCGACAGCTAAGCTAAATTTATTTGCTATCAACTATGCTATTTTTTGACTTTTTTGCGGAAGAATAATGTGTTGATTGATTTTTGTTCTATTTGGTTTTGACATTCAAAACAGCCATATTCGATAGAATATGGCTGTTTTTGTTGCTAAATTGAAGCGAAATTGTTTTATTGCTTGTATAAAGAAGCTACATCTGTATAATGCGCGCCTCTGAGAACGTGATGTGAATTTATTCACTAGAAACGTTAATCACAGAATTTTTAATGAGTGGGGTATATCCGCCCAATAGACTTGCCCAGTTAACTTTTCAACGTTAACGTAATGAATGTGCCTTAAGTCTTCCTGGTGGTTTCCTCGTATATGTACGTAGGAATTTTGGCATCTTGCCGGTTTCTACCATGAGAAGACAAAAATTATATGACTGATCTTAACAATGCCTCTGTAGGCTTTGACACCCTTGGTTTGCCTGAAAACTTAGTTTCTGCTGTAAAAGCACTAGGTTTTGAATCATCTACTGCAATTCAAGCGCAAACAATTCCTCCTTTATTAGCAGGTAAAGATGTACTTGGTGAAGCACAAACCGGTACTGGTAAAACTGCAGCATTTGGTTTGCCTGCACTAGCAAAAATTGATGTTACTTTACGTAAGCCACAATTGATGGTGTTAGCACCAACACGTGAATTAGCGATTCAAGTTGCCGAAGCAATTGAAACCTTTGCTAAAGATATGAAAGGACTTCGTGTAGCTACTTTATACGGCGGTCAATCTTACCAACCACAATTTCAACAGCTAGAACGTGGTGCACAGGTTGTTGTTGGCACACCTGGTCGTTTAATGGATCACTTACGTCGTAAGAGCCTTAAATTAGCTAACTTATCATTTTGTGTGCTTGATGAAGCTGATGAAATGTTAAACATGGGCTTTTTAGAAGATATTGAGTGGATCCTTGAGCATTTACCAAAAGAAACTCAAATGGCTTTGTTCTCTGCAACAATGCCAGCGCAAATTCGCAAAGTAGCGAATCGCTTTTTGAAATCACCTGAGCATATTAAAATTGCTGCAGTGAAAAAAGCTAAAGCCAATATCACTCAATATGCATGGAAAGTTAGCGGCATTAATAAAATGACTGCATTAGAGCGTATTGCTGAAACAGTTGACTACGATGCGATGATAATTTTCGTACGAACTCGTAATGATACTATTGAAGTAGCTGAAAAATTAGAACGTGCAGGCTATGCTGCTGTTGCTTTAAACGGTGACATGAACCAAGCACAGCGTGAACGTACGGTTGATCAACTTAAGTCAGGCACGTCATCTATTCTTGTGGCAACTGATGTTGTTGCCCGTGGTCTTGATATTCCACGTATTTCATTAGTTATTAACTATGATTTGCCAGGTGATAACGAAGCTTATGTTCACCGTATTGGCCGTACTGGTCGTGCGGGTAGAAGTGGTACAGCGATATCATTTGTTCGTCCACGTGAAATGTACTCTTTACGTCATTATGAACGTTTAACTTCTGGTACGGTTGCAATGTATGACCTACCAAACATTGAAGAAATTGGTAAAGCGCGTATAGAACGTACTCGTACTGAGTTATCTACAGTTATTGCTGATAAAGAATTAACAGCAATGCGTGAAATCATTGAAGCAATGGCTGCAGAATCAGAGCTTTCAATGACTGACTTAGCTGCCGCTTTGCTTTATCAAAAGCAATTGAAGCAACCATTACAACCGAAAGAAGACCCGAAACCTCGTCGTGATTCTCGCGAAAGAAATGACCGCGACGGAAGAGGTCGTAATGATAGTCGTGGTGGTCGTAATGACCGTGACGGCAGAGGTCGTAACGATTCTCGTGGTGGTCGTAATGAAAACCGTGCTGAACGTGCTCCGCGTAAAGCAAAAGTTGGCCGTTCAGATGTTGATTGGCAGACTTACCGCCTTGAAGTAGGTAAAGAACATGGTGCTCGCCCTGGTGATATCGTAGGTGCAATCGCTAATGAAATTTCATTAGACAGCAGCTACATTGGTGCAATCAACTTGCACGAGAAGCATAGTTTTGTACAGTTACCTAAAGGTATGCCTGAGAAGTCTTTTACACAATTAAAGCGTGTTCAAGTTCGTCGTCAAGCATTAGCAATTACAGTATCTGATACGCAACCAGCGGCTGAACGTTCAAGCCGTCCACGTAAAGAACAACGTACTAACTAGTTTTTACGTAAATAGATTCTGAAACGCCAACTCTGAATAAGAGTTGGCGTTTTTTTTCATCTAAAGAATTTATTTACCTGCCGGTGAGTACCTGAATTAAGAAAAACTCTCTGTTTCATATTATTTAGATAATCGATAGTTTGAAGGTTATCTGAACGATTTGTTAACGCTAAAATCAACTGTAAATATATTGTTACATCTGTGAGCTAAGCTAGCTATAGGCTTGATCCGAGTCGCTTAAATTTCATCTGATTTATACGTAAAAATAGTTTTACGCAGTAAAAAATGTCGGATTCTTTATTCACTTCCTCTACACCTAATTCACGGTAATAATCGCTTTATTGCTAGAGTGAGAGAATTTAACTATGACAGAAGTAACAAACCCGCTTAATTTACGTGGTATCGAATTTATTGAATATGCATCACCAGATTCAGATTTTATGGAAAATGCATTTTATGGTTTCGGCTTTTCAAAAACAAAAAAGTTCAAAGGTCGTGATATTGATTACTTCAATCAAAACGATATCCATTTCTTCTTAAACAATGAACAAGCAGGTTTTTCTCGTGAATTTGCAAAAAATCACGGTCCGGCTATTTGTTCAATGGGCTGGCGTGTTGAAGATGCACAATTTGCTTTTGAGCAAGCTGTAGCTCGTGGCGCGAAGTCAGCACAAGATGCAGACAATAAATTACCGTACCCTGCTATATTTGGCATTGGTGACAGCTTAATTTACTTTATTGAAAAGTTCGGTGCTAAAGGTTCTATTTATCAAGATGACTGTGAAGATCTTGCTGAGCCAGTAATCGTAAAAGACAAAGGCTTTTTAGCCGTTGATCACCTTACTAACAATGTTTACCAAGGCACAATGGAGCATTGGGCTAACTTCTATAAAGACGTATTTGGCTTTACTGATGTACGCTACTTCGACATTAAGGGTGAGAAAACAGCCTTGATTTCATATGCGTTACAGTCTCCATGTGGCAAATTCTGTATACCAATCAATGAAGGTAAAGGTAGTAAGAACAACCAAATTGATGAGTATTTAGATGAATATAATGGTCCTGGTGTTCAGCATTTAGCTTTTATTAGCGATGATTTACTAGGTTCTTTAGATCAGCTTGATAAAAACATTATCGATACACTGAATATTGTGCCTGAATACTATGATGATGTATTTGACCGTATCCCATGGGTTAAAGAAGACCCACAACGTATACGTGACCATCAAGTACTAGTAGATAGCCAAAAAGAAAATTCTTACTTATTACAAATTTTCACTAAAAATATCTTTGGCCCTATCTTTATCGAAATGATTCAACGTGTTGATGACCAAGGTTTTGGTGAAGGTAACTTTACTGCACTATTCAAATCAATTGAATTGAATCAAATGGAACGTGGTGTACTTTAACCGTACCTTCACTTTGTAGAAACCAATTGATTATCTAAGCCAGCTTCTGCTGGCTTTTTTATGTTCAGGACGAACGGTATATCGCGGTCACATGGATGTGAAAGAGCGTATATGTTCAGGTAGTTCCTAGCCATCCATGGCTTCACGACATTAGTGCATCTCGGTAATTGCTCCTGCATTACTCTAGTAGCCGACTTCCATGTCGGAACATGCAAGTCGATGAGCGGTCAGTTTTTATGTTCCCGACAAAAACTAAGTACCTGCATCCATGCAGGCAATATCGCGGTCACATGACCGGCTCCTAGCCATCCATGGCTTCACGGCATTAATACCTCCATGTATGTCGATGTGAAAGAGCGAATATGTTCAGGTCGTTCCTAGCCGTCCCGGTAATTGCTCCATGCATGTCGATGTGAAAGAGCAATATTTCAACGGCTTATCCCTGTGATTGCCACCTTGTGATATTTTTCAAGATTTTAGGCACTCCTCAACGTCATTGTGAAAGAGTGGTGGAGAGCTCTTCATTGGTAATGAGCAGCTATTAGAGAATGGCTTGACTGCAACTAAGTTCCTTATAAGTAACTATTGGTGGTAATCACTTTTGAATTGTTAACGGTCACTTTGTGCGCTTAACTGACACTAGTAATTAATCTTTTACCCTATATTTTCTAATGAATAAATAATGTGTATAACTGATAAGTACCTGTAAGACCTTTGTCCTGATAAAAATTAGAAATATGCTCTGTTTAATACTTTGAAATTATGGGATATTAATACGAATTAATTAAAGCTTATGAGATGGACATTACTGAGAATTCTCCATAATAAGCTGTTAGATTCCAACCAACATCGAGTTAATTTCATTTGTGGTAGAATTGAAAAGAAAAAAAATACGTTCAATTGAGCATGATATTGCAACTCTGTTTAGTGATAAGAGCTATCATTTCCCTCAAACAGCTGATGATTTCAAAGAAATAGACTTTCTAGGCCCCAAATTTGAGCGTGATAATGGGAGCATCTACCTGAAAGAGAAAGCTCAAATTGCTTTAAAACGAATTGTAGAGATAATCAAAGATCATTATAAATTAGACGAAATCGCAACCTACAATGATGTATACCAAGTTACTAAAGATGAGTTTGAGACTTATATCTTTTCCGATAAAAAGCCTTCTTGTGAAGAACTGATATCGAAAATAAATCATTCACTATCTACGAAAATATTTGAATACAAACATATATGTAGAATTAAAGGTATAAAACTCGAAGAAATTGATGATATTTGTTTTGGTAATTTCACCATAACAGCATATAGAGAAATGAGTGATCTTCAATTTTCTGAGGACTGGATAAAAGATAAGGCTGTAGAAGAGTACAATGATTCGATTATCATTACAGCAATTCACAAAGGGACTGAGAGTAGAACAAAGTCTATATTCTACCATGACGCAGAGTTAGTTTTATCCGCACTGCTTTTATATCAAGCGACATTGACAAATGGAACAATAAAAGAAGTTTTCCTAAAGTTGTGCAATGATTGTTTTGGTGGATTTGAAAGAGCAAGTAGCATATCTATACCAGAAAAAGGATCGCCAAGTTATACTAATTATTTCATGACTCGAAATGAGTTAGCATTTAATAAAGAATGCTACGAATACATCAAGAGTCAATGTTTCTTTGATCATCTACCCAAGATATTATTCAAAGATGATAGGAGTGATCTGGAAGAAGCTATTTGTAACTCTATTTTCTGGATTAGTGAATCAATTAAATCAGATAATAACACAGCAGCATTTGTAAAATTATGGTCAGCAATTGAATCATTCTTCAGCACAAATAAAGAAGAGATTACAGAAAAGAATGCAACTGGTATAGCAGTCCTTCTCACCTATGGCGGATATCGAGTATGTAAAACCGAAGAATACGAAATCATTAAAAATAAGGCTAAAAACTATTATGATCTACGTTCAAAGGCCGTTCATCGTGGCAAATATACGGATATAACCAATGGAGAAAGAGCTGACCTCACATCTATAACTTCATGGATAATTTTGTCTATGTTAGGCTTGCACTCACAAGGTTATAAAAAGCTTTCAGAAGTAAAAAAGCAAATTGACCGCTTAGATAGTGCAAAAGGAATCTAACAAATAAACCCAGTTGACGCCTACGGCGCACCTGATTTAGGCGTTATAGATACAATATCTAATCTAAGTGAATCAATTCAAGTTCACGCAAAATGTCGGCTTTGTGGAATTAGTTAGCATTTTAAAATGACTTGCCACCGGCAACTATGAGCTTGTTGCCGCCTGTTGGTATAGCACAAACCTAGTGTTAACAATTGCCAGTGTCGTCTGAGCCAGTACATTTTCAACATCGATTCTTTCTGACTCCTATCGTTATTTTCCTGTAAAACAGTAGCGCAGAGTAAAAGTAAGATTTAGATAAATTCTTATATTATAGAGATAAAAAAAGCGCCTTAAGGCGCTTTTAAATAGTGATGCGTAAGCAGTTAATTACTTGCTAAGCGCTTCACCTAAATGAGGGCGAATATCTTTCAATATTTCTTTTGCTAAGCGTGGGCTACTTGCCACAATGTTACCTGAGTTGCTGTGGTTATGACCGCCAACAAAATCTGTAACTAAACCACCAGCTTCGATAACCATTAGTTCGCCTGCAGCAGTATCCCAAGGCTTTAAGCCAATTTCAAAGTAACCGTCAACACGGCCAGCTGCTACGTATGCTAAATCAAGTGCAGCAGAGCCAGCACGACGCATATCTGAAGTTTTGCCGAATAAAGTTTTAAACATATCTAAGTAAGCATTGGTATGTTGCTTATGTTTAAAAGGGAATCCTGTTGCTAAAATTGCACCTTTAAGCTCTTTAGACGCTTTAACGCGAATACGGAAACCGTTAAGTTGTGCGCCTTTACCACGGCTCGCTGTGAATAATTCACCACGAATTGGATCATAAATAACAGATTGGTCTAATTTACCTTTAACTTTTAAGGCAATTGAAACGGCAAAATGAGGAATACCTTTAATAAAGTTACTTGTACCGTCAAGTGGATCAATAATCCATTGATAGTCACTGTCTTTACCTTCGATTAAACCACATTCTTCACCAATAATGGTGTGATTTGGGTAAGATTTTTGTATCGTTTCCACGATAGCTTGTTCAGCACTTATATCAACATTAGTAACGAAGTCGTTAGTACCCTTAGATTCAATCTCAATCTTATCTACTTGTTCAAAAGCGCGCAGAATTACTTTGCCCGCAGCACGCGCAGAGCGCACGGCAATATTTAGCATCGGATGCATTATCGACTACCCTATATGTTGTAAAATGTCATAAACAGCTATGTAAAAGAACGAAGTTAACTTCAGTATAATAAGCCTGAAATTAAGCGCGCAGAGTATAGCAAAATAAATAAGCTATTGCGATACCGTTATTAACATAAGTTAAATTCTTTTCTCAATGGTGAATAAGTTATAGCGCAATGGACAAAACTTTCCTTATTTTCTTACTACTTATAAGTAAATGGACTAATCCATATTGATAAGCACTAGAAAACAAATATAAAAGGCGTGATTTTTTCGCAGTACAAGGATAATGTTCTGTGTTAACATTATCGACAATTTTAGCCATCTAGATAGGCAGCAATAGTATGTGAATTGTTGTCTTCAAAATAAGTAAGTGTAGATAATGTCAGATTCTTTGTTAAGTAAAGTACGTATCGTTCTCGTTAATACCTCAGATTGTCGTAATATCGGCTCTGCCGCTAGAGCGATGAAAACAATGGGCTTAAGTGAACTTATTCTTGTTGATCCTATTGAAATGCCAAATGGTCAAGCGCAAGCATTAGCAGCTGGTGCAACCGATGTATTAAAAAATGCCAAAGTTGTTAGCACGCTTGAAGAAGCAATTAGCGATTGTGGTTTAGTGGTTGGCACGAGCGCTCGTTCACGCACTTTACCTTGGCCTATGCTTGAACCTCGTGGCTGTGGCGAGAAAATGATTGCAGAAGCACAAGAGTATCCGGTTGCTTTGGTATTTGGTCGCGAAAGTAGTGGTTTAACTAATGATGAATTACAACTTTGTCATTTTCACGTACAAATTCCAGCTAACCCAGAATATAGCTCGTTGAACTTGGCGATGGCAGTACAAACGCTAAGCTATGAAATTCGTACTAGTTTTTTGGCACATGAGCAGAAAGCGTTTACCTTAAACGATGATGAAGAATACCCAGTAGTTGAGGAAACAGAACGTTTTTATCAACACTTTGAAAATGCATTAAAAGCGACAGGCTTCATTGTACCGAGTCACCCTGGATTAGTATTAACAAAGTTACGCCGATTATTTAACCGTGCGCGACCTGATGTAAAAGAATTGAAAATGATGCGTGGTATTTTAGCGTCTGTAGAGCGCGCTGCTAAAGCATCGAAAACTGATAACAAAACTGACTGATTTTAGTCGCCGGTAACCTATTAATAAGTAAATAGCGGCTAGAATAGCAAGAATTAAGGAAAGTGGTATGTTTAGCCGCATGAAAGAAGATATAGCCAGCGTTTTTGACCGAGACCCTGCCGCACGTAATGTTTTTGAGGTTTTAACTAATTATCCTGGTTTACATGCCATTTGGTTTCATCGTTTAAGTCATAAGCTTTGGAAAAATAATTGGAAATGGTTGGCACGTAGCTTATCGACCTTTTCTCGTTGGTTGACCGGTATTGAGATTCACCCAGGTGCTACAGTTGGCCGTCGTTTCTTTATTGATCACGGTATGGGCGTTGTTATTGGCGGCACTGCTGAAATTGGTGATGACGTTACGCTTTATCAGGGCGTAACTTTAGGTGGTACAAGCTGGAATGCTGGTAAACGTCATCCAACCTTAAAAGATAATGTTGTTATTGGCGCAGGAGCTAAAATATTAGGGCCTATTACGATTGGCAGCCACGGTAAAGTGGGTTCAAACTCAGTGGTGGTAAAAGATGTTCCTGACAATGCAACCGCTGTTGGCATTCCAGGGCGCATTGTTAACGCAAATAAAGATAATAATGCCGCTGAAAAACGTGAAAAAGCTGCTAAGAAATTTGGCTTTGATGCGTATGCTGTTGCTGAAGACAATCCAGACCCAGTCGCTAAGGCGATAGGGCGTTTATTAGATCATATGCATTTAATGGACAATAAGGTTTCAGACCTATGCCGTGAAGTTAATCAACTTGGTGGTGAAGTGTGTCAAGAAGCCTTGCCTGAATTACGCGTTGGTGAGTTCGTTGAAGATGAGCAAGCTGCCGCGAAACGCCGAGAAACTGCAGCGGAGTCATTCGACCCAACAATTTAGCGAATACATTCTATTTATAGGCAGTATTAATGCTATTACTGCCCTTTTCATTGACTATTTTTTTATCCCTAGTAGAATACCTGAGTAAATCAGTCGGGTATTTAGTTGACTAATTTACAAGGTTATGTAAAATGCGCAGCGAATTGATAGGGGTAATAAATGAAACTGACGTCTAAAGGACGCTATGCTGTAACTGCAATGCTAGATGTAGCCATTCATGCTGCAACTGGTCCAGTGCCGTTGGCCGATATTTCTGAGCGCCAAGGTATCTCGTTATCGTATTTAGAGCAATTATTTTCACGCCTGAGAAAAAATGGCTTAGTGAATAGTGTTCGAGGCCCAGGTGGCGGTTACCGTTTAGGTAAATGCTCTGCAGAAATTGCCGTATCAGACGTAATCAATGCTGTTGATGAAAGCATCAACGCCACTAAGTGCGGTGGTAAAGGTAACTGTCAAGATGGCCAACAATGTTTAACTCATTACCTATGGTCAGATTTAAGCGATAGAATCGAAGAATTTTTAAAAAGCATTTCACTTGCCGAGCTCGTCGAGCAACGAAATGTAAAATTAGTTTCTCAACGTCAAGACCAAGCCAGCGCAAAAGCGAAAAAGGCTCCGTCATTAGAGACACTAATTACCACCCGTAACATTATGAACGATTGGCATTAATTGCCTGTTTAATTGGAGATTATTAATCAATGAAGCTTCCTATTTATTTTGATTATTCAGCAACAACACCGGTAGATAAGCGTGTTGCTGAAAAAATGATGCAGTACATGACTACTGATGGTTTTTATGGCAACCCAGCATCACGTTCACACAAGTTTGGTTGGCAAGCTGAAGAAGCGGTTGATATCGCTCGTAATCAAGTTGCTGATTTGATTAATGCTGACCCACGTGAAATTGTAATTACTTCTGGTGCGACAGAATCAAATAATTTAGCCATTAAAGGCGCTGCGAATTTTTACAGCAAAAAAGGTAAGCACATTATTACCTGCAAAACTGAGCACAAAGCAGTTTTAGATACGTGTCGTGAATTAGAACGCCAAGGCTTTGAAGTAACATACTTAGACCCTGAAACGAATGGCTTAATTGACTTGAATAAGCTTAATGATGCTATTCGTGAAGACACTGTTTTAGTTAGCATTATGCATGTTAATAATGAAATTGGTGTTATCCAAGATATTGCTGAAATTGGCGAAATGTGTCGTGCCCGTAAAATCATCTTCCATGTTGATGCGGCGCAAAGTGCTGGTAAGATCAACATTGACCTACAGCACTTGAAAGTTGACTTAATGTCATTTTCAGCTCACAAAATTTACGGTCCAAAAGGTATTGGCGCACTATATGTTCGTCGTAAGCCTCGTATTCGCCTTGAAGCTCAAATGCACGGTGGCGGCCATGAACGTGGTATGCGCAGTGGCACATTAGCGACTCACCAAATTGTTGGTATGGGTGAAGCCTTTAGAATTGCCAAAGAAGAACTAGCGCAAGACGAAGCACACGTAACAAAAATGCGTGACCGTTTATGGGCGGGTTTAAACGATATGGAACAAGTATTCATCAATGGTGATGCTGATAAACGTTACCCTGGTAACTTAAATGTTAGCTTCAACTTTGTTGAAGGTGAATCACTTATCATGGCACTTAAAGACTTAGCTGTATCTTCTGGCTCTGCATGTACATCAGCAAGCTTAGAACCTTCATATGTATTACGTGCTCTTGGCTTAAATGATGAAATGGCACATAGCTCAATTCGTTTTAGCTTTGGTCGCTTCACTACAGAAGAAGAAATTGACTTCGCCATTGACCTAATTAAAAAGTCAATTGGCCATTTACGTGACATGTCACCGCTTTGGGAAATGTTCAAAGACGGTATTGATTTAGACTCAATTGAATGGGCTGCTCACTAGCAGTTCAAGGAGAATAATTATGGCTTATAGCGAAAAAGTAATTGATCATTATGAAAATCCACGCAACGTTGGTTCATTAGATAAAAATGACCCGCAAGTAGCGACTGGTATGGTTGGCGCACCTGCATGTGGTGACGTAATGAAGCTACAACTTAAAATTTCTGATGACGGCATCATCGAAGATGCAAAATTTAAAACTTACGGCTGTGGCTCTGCCATTGCTTCAAGTTCATTGGTAACAGAATGGGTTAAAGGCAAGTCTATTGACGAAGCTGCAGAAATCAAAAACACTGCAATTGCTGAAGAACTTGCCTTACCACCAGTGAAAATTCACTGTTCAATTTTGGCAGAAGATGCCATTAAAGCAGCGATTGAAGATTACCGTACTAAGAACAACGATTAGTCTGGAGACATACTATGAGCGTAACGATGACACCTGCTGCAGCAGACAGGGTTAAATCGTTTATCGAAAACCGAGGCAAGGGCCTTGGTTTACGATTAGGCATTAAAACAACAGGTTGTTCAGGCTTAGCCTACGTACTTGAATTTGTTGATGACATGAACGAAGACGATGAAATTTTCGCCATTGAAGGTGTTAATATCATCATTGATGGCAAGAGCTTAGTTTACCTTGATGGTATAGAGCTGGACTTTGTCAAAGAAGGCTTAAACGAAGGTTTTAAGTTCACCAATCCAAACGCCAAAGGCGAGTGTGGTTGTGGTGAAAGCTTTAATGTTTAGTGAGTTCATTTATTCACTGGAGTTGATGTGAATTATTTTCAATTGTTTGGTTTAGTGAATCAATTTGATATTGATCTTGCAAACTTATCAACCATTTATCAAACGCTACAAAAACAAGCGCATCCTGATCGTTTTGCTCACGCTTCAAGTCAAGAACAGTTGATTGCAGTGCAAAAATCGACAGAAATTAATGATGCCTATCAAACACTAAAAAGCCCATTATTACGCGCGCAATACATGTTAGAATTGCGCGGCGTTGATATGCCAAGTGAGCAAGCATCATTTGGCGATGTCAGCTTTTTAATGCGTCAAATGGAACTTCGTGAATTGTTAGCAGAAATTAAATTTGCTAATGATACCGATGCAGCAATATTTGAAGCGTCAGCGGTTTTTGAAACTGAATTTGAGCAGTTGTTTAGTCAATTACAAGTTCAACTAGCAGATAACACCGCAGAGTCTAATGCTCAAGCGTGTGACAATGTTAGAAAACTTAAGTTTTATCAAAAACTGCAAGTTGAACTCGACAAACTTGAAGACGCATTACTAGACGATTAATTCTTGTCGCAAGTAAACGAGGCAAGCAGCTTCGAACTATTTAAAAGCTATTAACGGCCTTAACTCAGACTCAAGTAGCAGTGGAATTAGGTTGTTAATAGTAAATCAGTAACACTATTATCTAATGAGCTTTCATCATGGCACTATTACAAATTGCTGAACCTGGACAAAGTACGGTTCCTCACGATCACAGATTAGCAGCTGGCATTGACCTTGGTACAACCAACTCACTTATTGCTAGTGTTAAAAGCGGTTTAGCCGAAACAATTATTGATGAGAATGGCAAAGACATTCTTCCTTCCGTCGTTAGTTACCAGAGTAATAAAATTTTAGTTGGTGATGATGCGAAAGCCTTAGCAGTTAGTGATCCTGAAAATACTATTGTATCTGCCAAACGCTTAATTGGTCGTTCAAAAGCTGATATCAAAACTAAATATGCCTCTTTGCCATATAACTTCTGTGGCGATGAAAACCATCCTGCCATTGTAACGCGTACTGGTGAAGTAAATCCGGTGCAAGTTTCTGCTCAAATCCTTAAGTCATTAGTCCAACGTGCTGAACTTTCCTTAGGTGGCGAGTTAACAGGTGTGGTTATTACTGTGCCTGCATATTTCGATGATGCTCAGCGTCACAGTACGAAAGATGCCGCTAAGTTAGCAGGCGTTAATGTTTTACGTTTATTAAATGAACCAACAGCGGCAGCCGTTGCTTACGGTTTAGACTCCGGCCAAGAAGGTGTAGTTGCAGTTTATGACTTAGGTGGTGGTACATTTGATATTTCAATATTACGTTTAAATAAAGGCGTGTTTGAAGTGTTAGCAACCGGTGGTGACTCTGCCCTTGGTGGTGATGATTTTGACGAAGCTATTGTCGAGCATTTAATCACTAAAGCTGGTTTATCACGCCCCTTGTCAGCTTCGATGGAGCGACAATTAACGCAACAAGCTTGTTATGCTAAAGAGCAGCTTTCAAATAATGATAGCGTTGAAGTTTCACTAACGCTTGAAACTGGTAGCCAATGGTCGAACAGTTTAACGCGTAATGATTTTGAACAACTTATTGCGCCACTAGTAAAGAAAACCCTTAGAGCATGTCGTCGCGCTGTTAAAGATGCTGAATTAGCAATAGCTGATGTAGTTGAAGTTGTTATGGTTGGCGGTTCAACTCGTGTGCCATTAGTGCGCAGTGAAGTTGAGAAGTTCTTTGCTAAGAAACCATTAACTTCAATTGACCCAGATAAAGTGGTTGCCATTGGCGCTGCTATTCAAGCAGACATTTTAGCTGGCAATAAACCTGATAGCGATATGCTATTGCTTGATGTTATTCCATTGTCGTTAGGCTTAGAAACAATGGGTGGGCTAGTTGAAAAGGTTATTCCTCGTAACACCACAATTCCTGTTGCTAAAGCACAAGAATTTACCACTTTTAAAGATGGTCAAACAGCGATGGCTGTACATGTATTACAAGGTGAGCGTGAACTTGTTGATGACTGTCGTTCGTTAGCTCGCTTTGAATTACGTGGTATTCCTGCAATGACTGCAGGTGCTGCGCATATTCGTGTAACTTTTAAAGTTGACGCTGATGGCTTATTAGAAGTGTCAGCGATGGAAAAATCTACCGGTGTTGAATCAAGTATTACCGTTAAGCCAAGCTTTGGTTTAGAAGAGCACGAAATTACCAGCATGCTAAAAGCATCGATGGATAATGCCGAGCTAGACATGCAAGCTCGTATGCTTAAAGAGCAACAAGTGGAAGCATCAAGAGTGATTGAATCAGTGCAAGCTGCATTAACAGCTGATAGCCACTTATTAAGCCAAGCTGAAATAGCTGAAATAGAAAGTAATATTTCGGCATTAGCAAAAACTAGCCAAACAGGAAATGCCGCTGATGTTGAAGCGGTATTAGAGACATTAAATAACAGTACCGCCGCTTTTGCTGAGCGTAGAATGGATTCTTCTATTCGAACAGCATTATCAGGCCATTCAGTAGACGAGGTTTAGTCAATGCCACAAATAATATTTTTACCTAACGAAGATCTTTGCCCTGAAGGCGCAGTAGTACAAGCTGAAAAGGGCGAAAGTGTACTAGATGTAGCACTTAAAAATGATATTGGAGTTGAGCATGCTTGTGAAAAAGTTTGTGCTTGTACTACCTGTCATATGATCATCCGTGAAGGTTTTGATTCTATCGATGAAAGTGATGAACTAGAAGACGACATGTTAGATAAAGCGTGGGGCTTAGAACCAGACTCACGCCTTGGCTGTCAAGCAATAGTTGGTGATGAAGACTTAGTGGTAGAAATTCCAAAGTATACGGTGAATATGGTCTCTGAAAACCACTAGAAAGCTCTAGAAATAAAAGAGCCATAAGGGTAATAACAGTGATGTTATTACCCTTTTTTCGTTTCTGATGACTAAGGTTTTCTGGGGTGAATTTATTCTTGTGACCAAAAGCTTACATTGCTAGCATATTTTTAACATTGCTATAGTAAGTTCTACCTAGAGGAATGTTTTCCCCTGTAATTATTTCAAGAGAATAACGGCTTCCGCCGTGTTTTATTAGCGCTTTCACATTATTAAGAGGTAAGGCGTAGGATTTATGTACTCGTTGAAACTGAGTTGGCAAAATAGTTAATAATCTATCTAAATTCTTATCATGTAATTCAGTCGTACCATTAACTAAATGTAGTTCGCTGTAATGCCCTGAGGCTTGAATATATGTGATATGTTTTATAGAAACCATTTCAATGCGGCCATACTTTTTTACTGGCAGATATTTTCTACCAGGAGGTTCGGAGTTAACTAAGCCGTCAGCTTTATTAAATGCTTGTTGCAACCTTTCTTTTTTAAATGGTTTACCTATGAAGTCGAGAACGCTATATTCAAATGCTTCTATTGCTCTGTCGGTATTTGCTGAAATTACGATGGTATTAAAGCTTAAGGCCAATTTACTTTTTAATAATTCGAAGCCGTCACGACTGTTCAAATTTAAATCGAGCAGTAATAAATCAATATTATTATTATTAATATAATCATCAGCGTCTTCAATATTCAAAAAATGTTTAAGTAATTCAATACGCTCGCCTAGAATGTTTTCACAAAACATTCTTATGCGTCGAGCAACCATTATTTCATCTTCAACAATGACTATTTTCACAATATCGGCCTGTTTGATTGTGGTTTATTTGGTATTTTGATCACCGTTACCCAGAAATCATCTTGTAACTCTGATATTAAACTCCAGCTATTAGCAAAACTTTCTGTAAGTCGAGATTCAATGTATTTTTTGCCTGTACCTGTATTAAGAGATGTACCTAATGATGAACCAGATGTTGGTGATTTAATGATAAACTCTAATGAATCAACAGTAATTGAACAACTAATAAAGAAAGTGGTTGGGTTTACTGTGTATTGATTGTGAGTAAAACTGTTTTCGAGCAATGTATGGATAATCGCTGGCGGGATCATTAGGCCACTTACTATATTTTTAGTGCAAAGTTTAAATTGCAAATCATGTCTAAACCCCATTATTTTTAAGTGAGAGCGACACAGTTCAAGCTCATCTTCTATTGGTATTAATTGTTTATTTGAAATGTTATTAAGCTGTTGAAATTCTTCAGCTAAGGCATCAATAAATTCTATTGCAGATTCCGGTGATTCAACAATCCATTGCTCAATAGAAGTTAATGTATTTAGAATAAAGTGCGGTTGAATACTTCTCTTTAATAAGCTTATTTCAAGTTGCGCGGAGAGTAGCTTTGCTTGATTTCGTTGTTGTTGGACACGACTTAATTGGTTTATCAGTGAAACTAATACTGTAATGATTATTAAGCTAAAGCTTGGAAAGAAATACCTATCTTGAAACGAATCAATAAAGTGCATGCTCATAAATAATACGATACCGATTGAGCATAATGCATTTTTTGCTCCATATTTTTTTAGAAATACCGCCCAACTTGCGAGGGTGAATGTAAAAATCAATGACGCTTGTGTTAAATAACTGCTCATTTTATCGAAGCCACTAACAACAAAGGTAATGGTAAAAAGTATTACGAATAAAATATAAGTTAACTGCTTTTTATATTTCATTTTAAAGTGATAAATGAAAAATATTGGCAATAATAAACAAATTAAAAAAGTCGTTATACCAACAATATAGAGGCGATATATATGCCAATCATAGGTGTAGCCTACGATGGGTTTCCATAGCTCTACAATGAGCAACGCTGCAATGAAAAGGCACAATGAACTGAATAAAATATATGTTGTTTTTCTAGCGTAACGAAAATGTAATAGTAAGAAAAAAACACCGATAAGTATCAACCCACCAAGAATGACAAGTGGAATTAAAATAGACCGTAAATAATCGTCATTGGTTTTTTGATGCGGGGCAATTTTGATATTGAAATAGTGTGTTCGTAACTTTTTCGGCGCGTGATAATTTGAAATACGAAAGCTAATGACGTGCTTTCCGGGTGTCCATAGCTTCTCTTGTATTGGAGTTTGAAAATTTATACTGCCAGGCACTTCAATTTGATTACTCTTACCAACAGCACCATTAGTGCTTAGTTTTATATTGTCCCAATAAATCTCATATGAACCAAGTATCGAAGTGAAAATAGCCTGTTGCTCGACTGCTGAATTTTCGGTAATAATTAGTTTAATTCTGACCCAGTAATTGTTTTGGTCTTCAGGTAGTCCTAATGCATATGATACCCAATCGGAGTCGTCTAACTTGGGCGAACTCCAATTAGTATTATCGCCCATCTTATATATTGTTTGATTAATCTGGACAGAGGCTGATGTTGAGCATGCAAATAAAGAAAAGCTTAATGCCAGTGCGGAGGTTATTAATAATTTATAAAAGTTTGTTTGCATTTAGTGATTCAATTTCACTGTCAGGTATAGCTCATCATATTAGCAAATATAGTTTTGCATCGACATAATCTATAGAGCAGTTGCTGATTTTTATGAGTTGTTTAGGAAATATCATCATATTTAGGTAATTCATTAATTATATTAGAAGGCAATTTAGCAACCAGAGGAAACACTAATGAAGTACATATATTTGTGGATTATTTTACTATTACAAAGCATGACTTTTACTGTGAACGCAAAAACTGACATTAAAGTAACTTTAGATAAACTTATTGAGCAAAGTCACCAAAGAGGGCTATTTAACGGAAATGCATCGGTGTATTTTCGAGGGAAACCTATACTCAAAAAATCTTTTGGACATGCTGATGCCGCTAAGCAAAATGGTCTTTCAGTTAATTCAACTTTTGCTTTAGGATCAATTTCTAAAGAATTTAGTGCTGTAGCCATAATGATGTTACATGAAAAAGGGTTGATCGATATTGATGCACCAGTATCAAGGTACGTTTCTGGACTGCAAGCTTGGTCAGAAGAGGTTAAAGTTAAGCACCTAATAAACTATACCAGTGGATTACCTCGTTTGAACTTTAGAGCGGTTAAAGTCGCAAGTGATATCGATAATCAACTTAAACAAATCAGTACTCTTAAATTTACTCCAGGTGAAGGGTACTTATACAGTAATCACAATGTGTTACTGCAAATCAGACTAATAGAAAAGTTAACAAAACAGTCGTATTCTGCATTTTTAGAAAATAATTTTTTTCAACCATTAGGCATGAAAAACACATCTTTTAACTTTAATGAAACAAATGCTGTAACCGCTTTTAACAACGATGGTGTTAACGATCCTAATATATCTTTTCCTATCGCCATTATGCCGTATTCAACAATTGAAGATATGCAGAAGTGGCTGTTTGCCTTACGTACCGGAAAGCTTGTTTCGACCTCGTCACTTAAAGTCCTGTTTAATTCTTTTGATAAAAATTCCCAAGCAGCACTCGGTCACGGAAAATTGAAAAACGATAAAGTAATAAAGCATCGACATCATGGTAGTCATTTTAATTTTGAGTCGTTGGTCTATTATAATGCGGAACTAGACTTACAAGTAATATTGTTAACTAATAATAAAAATTTCAGGCTTGATAATATTATTTCAGCTGTTGAGTCAATAGTACAAGGCAAGTCTTATGACGTCCCTAAAAAATCACTCTATTTAGCAATACGTCAGACCGCTTATGATGATGTGGGGCAGGGGGTAAAGTTTTATTTTGAATTAAAAGAAACAAAGAGAGATTTATATGACTTTGATAACAATAGCGCTTTAATTCGAGTTGGTTATAAACTGTTAGCACAAAATAAATATCAAAGCGCAATCAAAATTTTTAAGCTTGCTGCAACAGAGTTTCCAGATCATGCCAATGCTTTTGATAGCTTGGCGGAAGCATATTACATTAGTGGAAACCTTAAGGCTGCTTTATTGAATTATCAAGCATCAGTCAAACTTGATCCGCAGAATAAAAACGGGCGTAAAATGATTGTTAAAATTAACGAATTGTTATGATTAAATTAAACATGTTGTTCTAAAGAGAACATAACATCAATATGGTGTCTGAAAACCATTAAGTTTTAGCTCTAAAGAATTATGAAAAGGGTAATAACATGAAAATGTTATTACCCTTTTTTGTTTCTATTCTCTGCTCCAGAGTATTGCTTTGAGTATTTTCGTATTTAGCCGTGTTCCCAAACATGGAATGTAAATAAGCCAGAACACTTCTGCTTAGATATTAGGCATTTAACTCTACACTTCAAAACTATGAATTGGCAGAAACTGAGCCATTCTGTATGGATAAATGGTATTGTGCTTGTACCAAAAGGATTTCCCAAAGCTTTGCATGCAATTCAGCAATTGGGGTATAAAACACGTGAAGTGGCTATGTCAGAATTTCAAAAACTAGATGGTGGGTTAAGTTGCTTATCGTTGCGTTTCTAACATGTAAGTAATGTCGCGCCAACCACATTACGCATATATCCACTTAACACGCACTCTATTTGTAACCCTTTACATTGGTTGACTTATTCACTGTAACTTAAATATTTTATAGCAACTTATTCTTTAAATTGGAATTATTGCAGTTGTATAGTGTTTTATTTACTTAAATTTAGCTGAAAATACAATTAATTACACTTCGTATGCTCTTACGCAGATACAATACATTTTGCTAAAGGTGGAAAACTTATTGATTTTTAATGGAAAATAAAAATCATATTTGATTTCACATGGCGTAAATGAGTTTATATAGCTATGGTTAGTTATCTACTTGATTTTAATATGCTAATAAGAAATATAGTTGGGGCTGTGGATGTTATTACAAAAAAAAAGCTTATCTTTGAAGTTACTTCTCGTTGTTGGAGGCCTATTGATATTGATGTCTTTAAGCTTCATTTTAGTGAGTTCAATATTTTTAAATGATGCTGAAACTGACATTGTTGCAGAAGTGAGTAGCGAGGTTAGAACCCAAATTGAACAAACGGTGGCGGCTAAATCAAGTGCAATAGCTTTTGATATCGCCAATATTTTTAATGAAAATTATGTTTACCCTTATAAATTAGCTAATCAAATTTCCGCTAGCATTGAAGGAAAGCTACCAGAACCTTATAGCCGTGGGCAAGTTGAAGCTATGGTCAAGAATACATTGTCGTACAGTAACATTTCTTCTATGTATGCACAGTTTGATGCTAATAAGTTTGATGAAAATGATGCAGATTTTACCACGGGGTATACTCATTCGGTTGTCGGTGCTGGTAGCTTTGAAGTTTATTTTGTGCGCGAGCAAGATAGCAAAATATCGCAACAACTCATTGATAACTCATTAGAGAAGTATGATGAAACTTTAGACGAATTTGGCAACCGAGCTGCGCAGTGGTATTTATGTTCTAAAGAGAGTTTAAAGCCTTGTATTAGTAACCCTTATAAGTATGAAATTAGACCAGGTTATACGGAGTTGATGACCAGTTTAGTTGTGCCTGTTGTTGCAAATGGAGAATTTAAAGGTGTTGTTGGCTCAGATCTTAATTTACCTATGTTGCAAGAGAAGGCACTGCAATTAAAATCTTCCCTTTATGGCGGTAAGGCAAGTGTGCTAATTGTTAGTCAGGATGGTTTTTTGGCTGCGGCAACTGAGCATGAAAAAACTTTAGCACGTCCAATAAAGGAAGCACTCAAAAATAGTACCGAGTTACTCAATATTTCAGGGCAAAACAAGTCCATTATAATTGATAACTTGTTGTACTTTGTTCGTCCTATCAAAATAAATGTTTCCGGTGATGAGTGGCACCTTATTGTTGGAATCGATATAAACACAGCAATGCTTCCTGTTAGTGAAATTTCAAATGGTATTTCTGAAATCATTAGCCAAATTATAACGAGTTTCTTAGTTCTAGCACTTGTATCTACTATTTTGGCATTGATATTAGTTAACATATTTACTCGTAGTATCATTAAGCCAGTAAAAGCAGTAGCAGATAAAATGGCAGAGCTTGCAGGCCAAGGTGGAGATTTAACCCAAGAGCTTCAAGTACATTCACATGCTGAACTTATTAGCCTTAGTATTGCGTTTAATCAATTTAGAGAAAAAGTAAGAGAGTTATTAGAGCAAGCGAAAAAATCAGGTTTGGCTGTACTAGAACAAAGTGAAGAAAGTAAAAGTAATGCTGAGCAAACACATGCTCAAATATCTTTGCAAGAAATGGAAGTTAATAGCATTGTTACGGCAATTACTGAGATGTCAGCAACAGCATCAGAAGTGGCAAATACTGCGTCTAATGCCGCAACTAATGCTGATGCTGCAAGTAGCTCTATTAAAGGTACTGAGTCCGATGTTTCCTTAGTAACGAATGAAATTACCAGTTTATCTAATGAAATGGCGACGGCAACTGACGCCGTTAAAGCAGTGTCAATTCGAAGTGAAGATATTAGAAAAATTCTAGATGTTATAAGTGCTATTGCAGACCAAACAAATTTACTGGCGCTTAACGCCGCTATTGAAGCGGCAAGAGCTGGTGATCATGGCAGAGGTTTTAGTGTTGTAGCAGATGAAGTAAGAGCTTTAGCATCAAAAACTGCTGACTCTGTTGATGAAATATCGCAAGTTATTTCCTCTTTACAAGCAGAAGTTACCACTACGGTAAACCTTATAGAACAAGGAACTGAAAAAGCCCAAACCGCGGCAGATAAATCAAACACTGCTTTTATAAAAATGAAAGAAACAGTAACTCAAATTAGCGAAGTTACGCAGCACATTATTCAAATTGCAGCCGCAGCAGAAGAGCAAAGCCAGGTTTCAGAAGAGTTAAATAGAAACATGGTTGTAGTAGGTGATGCCACTAAAGAAGTACTCGTTTTATCAGAAGCTTCAGAGCAAAGTGCTATGATCATTAATGCTGATATTATTGAGTTGGAAAAAGTACTAGGAAAGCTTAAAACAAGTAGAAGTTGATTTGATAAACCAAGAGCTAAATTATTGCACTGAAATACACTTGGCAACGACTTTGATGAAAGTGACTGTTTTGAAACTAAAGCGATGGTTAATATGTATTTTAAAAGCGACTAGCTATTATTTAAAATCACATAGTAAAAAGGGTAATAACATAAATATGTTATTACCCTTTTTTATTCAGTTAATAATAGTCAGCTAATGCTGACTCATTAATAATTTACTTGGATTTGTTAGCTGTAGAGTAGCCCATTTTCCAAACGGTAGAGCTACTTTTAAATGAGTAACATGCTTAACTATTTATCTTGATTCTGTGCAAAAGGGTGGCGTGTTGTGCCACCTTCAGTAAGGTAACGCATGATAATTCCGAATGATAAATCAACATCAGTGTCTATCTCAATCGCAACCTTATGACCAGAGCCTTTAGCATCATCGACTGGTTCACCTTTTAAGTTTTGCATTTTTGTTAGCGTAAAACTTTTGTTGCCAGCAGGTGTCATTAACTCTAATTCATCACCAACGAGAAATTTATTTTTAACATCAATTTCAATTAATCCCGTTTCTTCACTACGCCCTATGACTTCACCAACAAATTGTTGAGTATCACTTTTTGAATAGCCGTAGTCATAGTTTTGCGTATCCCCGTGGCGGTGACGTTGTAAGAATCCTTCGGTGTAGCCACGATGTGCTAAATGCTCTAAATCAGTATTTAGTCTGTCGTTGAATGGCTTGTCGTTAACGGCATCTAACATAGCTTGATTATATATTTGGGCAGTACGGGCACAATAGTAGAAAGATTTTGTACGTCCTTCAATTTTTAATGAGTGCACACCCATTTTCACTAAACGTTCTACGTGTTCAACGGCGCGTAAATCTTTAGAGTTCATAATATATGTGCCGTGTTCATCTTCGAAGGCAGGCATATATTCACCTGGACGACCTTGTTCTTGAAGCAAAACAACATCTTCAAAAGGTTTTTGTTCAGGTACGTAAATTTCCGCAGGTTGCATGGCGATAATATCGCCTGTTTCAGTTTCTTTAGCAGGGTGGCTGTCGTACTTCCAACGACAAGAGTTAGTACACGTACCTTGGTTTGGATCTCGCTTATTAATATATCCAGACAGTAAACAACGACCTGAGTAGGCCATACACAAAGCGCCGTGAACGAAAACCTCTAATTCCATCTCAGGGCATTGAAAGCGAATTTCTTCAATTTCATCTAACGATAATTCGCGTGAAAGAATAACGCGCTCGACACCTTGCTGATACCAAAATTTAACTGTTGACCAATTAACCGCATTGGCTTGTACCGAAAGGTGAATTGGCATGTCAGGGAAGTTCTCACGTACCATCATGATTAAACCAGGGTCTGACATGATCAGTGCATCAGGTCCCATTTCAATAACCGGTTTTATATCACGAAGAAAGGTTTGTAACTTGCTATTATGCGGTGCGATATTATTTACTAGGTAAAACTTTTTTCCTAGAGCATGTGCTTCATCGATACCTATTTTTATATTTTCTAAGCTGAATTCATTATTGCGAACTCTCAACGAATATCGTGGTTGACCTGCATATACGGCGTCAGCACCATAAGCAAAGGCATAGCGCATATTTTTTAAACTTCCCGCAGGGGATAACAATTCAGGCTTTAACATAATAAAAGTTCAACTTAATAAAATCGGTCGCGTATTATAATTTAGTTGAGCCAGCGTAACTTGATCTTGATCAAGCAGAGGTGAAGTGATGTTCTTTCTTTAATCCTTTTATTTTTCAACCTCAAGTTACAGACTAATAATATTTATGAAAAAATTCATTTGATAGCTGTAATTTAAATTGATTGTGCTAAATTTATTCATGGAACAACACTAATAATAAAGGATGATTTATGAGCGCTGAGAATGCACTTTACACAATACTTGTCGAAAAAATTAAGCAAGATACTTTAGTATTACCGACCTTACCAGAAATTGCGTTAAAGGTAAGAAAAGCAGCTGATGATCCAGAAATTAATCTTGGTATGATGAGTGATATTATTGCTCAAGATCCAGCATTGTCACTAGGGATGCTAAAAGTAGCAAATAGTGTTGTTTTTGGTCGCACAATAAAAGTGGAAACAGTATCTCAAGCAGTTACTCGTATTGGCTTAACGCAGATAAAGAGCATAGCGACTGCGATGGCAATTGAGCAAATGTTTGCGTCTAAAAATGTTACTGTTTCAGAATACATGCAAAAATCTTGGAATAAAACGGTTGATATTGCCGCTGTTGCTATTTCGCTAATGACTATATATTTAAAAAGGAATAAACATACACAATTCACGCTTGATACCATTACATTAGCGGCATTGATTCATAATATTGGTGTATTACCTATTCTGACTGAAGCAGAAAGCCACCCCGAAGTGTTTGCTAATCCAGTATTTATTCAGCAAGCAATTATTAAATTTGCCAATGAAATTGGTGCTGAAGTGACTAAAGCTTGGAATTTCCCTGAAGAGTTTACTGAAATCATAATGGCGTGGAATGACTTGTCTGTTTTGCCAAAAGAAGCACATTATCTTGATTTTGTTCGTGCAGGCGCTGTGTATCATGAAATATTTAAAAGTGACTCTACTCGAGATATATTACTAAAAAGCTATGTAACTAAAGGAATTCTCCCTGATGTAGATTATATGGCGTCTGAAGAATTTGAAAGCCTATTAATTGAAGCTAGAGCAATGTTTAGCTAATATCAGAATTGAGTTTTATAAATAGAAAAAGGCGCTAAGGCGCCTTTTTTGTTTTTATTAGGGTATATTACTCTTCTAAATAATCACTAGCTTTTAGTGAGAATTCAGCCAATAAATGATCGATGAAGCGGTTAAGCTCGCCGGCCATCAAGGCGAAGTCTGCATCGAGTTTAGCAACAATATCATCGCTATCAATATCATCGTTTTGCTCTTGAATAACATCATAAAACTTCAAACGTTTAACGGCTAAATCATCACAAAGAATAAATGATAACGATTCATCCCATTCAAGTGCAACTTTAACTACATACTTGTCAGCATCAAGGTGAGCTTTGATTTCTTCACTAGTAAGATCTTGGTTTTTAACACGAACAACGGCGCCATCGTCGCCTAAGGCGTTGAATTCTGCTTCCATGCCAAGTTGGAAATTAGCACCTAAATTGCTTTCGATTAACCAATCAGTCATGACTTCATCTGGTGCTTTTTCAGGTGAAGGCGTAGTCACTGGCAAGGTGCCTAGTGATTTACGTAGCAAGGCTAAAAAGTCTTCAGCTTTACCGCGGCTACTAGTATTAATAACAATAATGTTATGGTTAGCATTGATATAAGCTTGCGTGTCGCTATAACGCGAAAATGCTCGTGGCAATAACTCAAAAATAATATCTTCTTTAAATTGTTCTTTTTCTTTTTTAGTCGCGCCGCGTGATTGTTCTGCTTCTAATTGCGCAATTTTTTGCTCAAGCATATCTTTGATTACTGGCGCAGGAAGTATTTTCTCTTCTTTGCGTGCGCATAATAAAAAGTTGCCGTTAACACCATGAACAACTGTATCGCCATGTTTCCCTAATGCGTTAACCCAACCAAAGTGTGATTGCTCGGTAGAGGCACAAGGGGTAAATAAGTGCTCAGATAATTGTTTTTCTAAATCAGCTTCTGAAACTTCAAACGGGCGAGTAAAGGCAAAAAAGTAAAGGTTTTTAAACCACATTAAGATAATCCTAGGCCCTAACACTGTGGGCTAATAATTGAAAAACGAGCGTTATATTACCGTAATTATTCACCTTGCGCACGCCAATATTTATGCTCGTTGACAATAGTAATGTAGCTGCCGTTACTGCATGCTACTAAATTCAATATCGTACCGCAGGCCTTTATCAGGGAGGGAGCTTGCTTGAATTTTACCATTTAGGGTGTCTTGCACTAAGTCGTGTACAATATGAGCACCTAAGCCTGTGCCACCTTGGCTTGCAGTAGTAGTATAAAAAGCATCAAATAAATGACTGAGTTGTTCTTCAGTTAAGCCATGACCATTATCTTGATAAGTGATATGTACTTGATCATCACCGGATAGTCTAACAGCTATGCTGATTACGCCGCGGTTAATATCTCTAAAGCCATGAATTATTGAATTAATAATTAGATTAGTAAATATTTGTGAAAGCGCGCCCGCATGACAGTAAACTTCTGAGTTTTCAGGGCAATCAACTTTAATACTATGGTTGGTCTTTTTTAATTTAGGGTGTAATGAATGAATGATTTCATCAAGGTATTTACCAATATTTACCAAGCGAATTTTATCGCTAATTTGATCAACAGCGACTTGTTTGTAACTAGTAACAAGCTCTGAAGCTCTGCCAAGGTTGTTGAGAAGTAAATTAATTCCTTGTTCAGAGTTTTGCGTAAAGTCATTGAGTACGCGCTTGCTTAGTTTGTTGCTATCAATATCAGTTTTGAGGGCGATGAGTAAATCAGATAAATAGCTGGTTGAGGTGATACTAACGCCAATAGGTGTATTAATTTCGTGAGTTACCTCTGCTGACATATTACCAAGTATGGCCATTTTTTCGGCGTCTAGTAGTCTTTCCTGTGCTTTATTTAATTCTAATATTGAGCTTTTCAAATCGTGATTTGTTTCGATAAGGGTTTTTTCAGTAATGCTTCTGCGGTTATTTTCTGCTTGCAATTTACTTTGCTGTTCTAGCAGTTCGCGTTGTTGCATTTCCATTTTTAACATGGTGGTACTTAGCGATGAGGTCTTTCTCGCTACTTCTTGTTCAAGCATTAAGTTTTGTTCATCGAGCTGGCTGTTTGTGGAAATAATTTTACTTTGCGCCTGTGCTAACTGTTCCTTATATAGCACTAATTCATCGATCAAATTATTGTAGGCATCTTGCAATATATTTAACTCATTTTTCTCATAATTAATAACATGTAATTTCGATGCTTCTGGGTCATCAATATCAAATTGATTAATTTGCTCAGTTAATTCATTAAGCGGATTGGTAAGTAATTGCGAAAAGGCAATTGAAAACAAGAAAACTAGCGCGGCTGTTTTCACCATGGCATTACCTATTAGAAAGTAAATACCGACCTGTATTCGATTAAAAATAACTTCATTACTTGATAATAAGGTGACTGAGCCTACTTTTGTGGTGCGTCCTGAAAACTCGAAAATTAATGGGAATGAATGACCAAACAAGCCATTACTTGTAGAGGTTACGTTAAAATACTCATTTTCGGTTGAATCATCATTCAATGATTCAATATTTAGGGTTTCTTCATCAGGTATTAAGCCCAACTGTGTGATTATTTGGTTATTCTCATCGGTAATTGTAATACCTTTTATCATTGGAATAGCGACTAAACCATCGGCAATATCAATAGCTTGTTGTGTATTTAGCTCCCAAACTGCACGCGTTAAGCTGCCACTAAAGGTTTTTTCGAGAGTTAATAGTTCGCTGGTAATGTGACTTTTAGTATTAATATACTCGGCGCCTATTTGCACGCAAGTAACGAGAAAGGTCAAAACAAAATAAAATGATAATACTCGTGCGAGTAGTTTTCGTGACAGACTAGTTGTTTTCATAAGTATTTCTTTTATTTCGCATTTTTAATATTAATTTTTTATGGCTGATCAAACAAAAATTTTCAACATTATTAACATTCAGTCTTAACAATTATTTTAATGTTTGATGAATGTGCGAAGACTTTTAAGTGTTATGTCACATTCTATCTAAATAATGTAATTAATTTGTCACAGAGTCACTATAAAAATAGCAATAAAGTTTCGTAATCCTATCATTTTTATTTAAAATAATGCGCCTTATGTCACAAAATTGTCATAATGGTTTGGCAGAATAGCCGCAATTACTTTCTAGACCTACTTAATCTTTTAAAGGTATCAACATGAAACATACGTACAACAAAATCGCTGTTGCTTTATTGTCTTCTCTATCAATGTCGGCATTTGCAGCAGATGTTGACATTTATGGTAAAGCTAACCTTTCATTACAATCTTCAGACGAAGGTGAAGGATCATTTACAGAAGTGAAAAGCAACGCTTCACGTATTGGCCTTAAAGGTACTCATGAATTAGGTGACGGACTAACTGTTATCTACAAAGCTGAATTTCAAGTAGATTTAGATGGCGACAGTGCAAAGGGTGATAGCATCACCGACCGCAACCAGTATGTTGGTTTAGCGGGTAGTTTTGGTGAAGTTTTATTAGGGAAAAATGACACTATGCTAAAACAATCACAAGGCAAGGTTGATTTGTTCAGTGATTTAAATGGCGATATTAAGAACCTTTGGAAAGGTGAAAATCGCATGGCAGATACAATTTCTTATAAATCCCCAAAATTTAATGATTTCAGAGTCGGCGTTACTTATATTGCTGAAGACTCGGTAGATGCTGAAGACGGTGTCTCTGTTGCGGTATTTTACGGTGATAAAAAACTGAAAAAATCAAAAGTATTTGCTTCTGTAGCTGTTGATTCTGAAGTTAAAGGTTACGATATTACTCGTGCAACCGTACAAGGTAAAGTTGGCGGTGTTGTATTAGGTGCAATGGTACAAACACAAGAGAAAATAGACGGTAGCGCTGAAATGGACGGCTACATGGTTTCTGCGAAATATAAAATGGATAAAGTGACATTTAAAGGTCAATATCAAGCAGCTAACTTTGATGGCGGCGATGATAAATCAGGTATCACTGTAGGTGCTGATTATTCATTAGCTAAAAGCACTAAAGTTTATACTTTCTACACTAGCTTTGATATGGATAGTGGCGAAGACCAAGACTATTTGGCTGCTGGTATTGAATACAAGTTTTAATTTTCATTGACCATTTAAAGTCGATAGCTTAAATGTTGGTATTGCGAGATGGAAACTGTTTAATAGCTGCACCGTTCAATTGAGAAGTTGACTAAATAAATGATAATACGAAATAGCTCTATTTTCTGATAGAGCTATTTTTTTATGTGTTTAATGTGGCGAAATTTTTGTTAAATGCTGAAAGTGAGAATAGAAGAAGCTTTGTACTTGAGCCGTTAGAAACACGTCTAAAAGTCATGAATAAAAAACAATATCAGTACGGCTAGTGAGCTATTGAATTACTTCTTCGACTAGTAATTGGGGTAGGGCCGTATCGAACTACCATTATTAATGGTGTCGGTAGAAGTCAGAATAGGTGTTAACCAGTGAACTTGGTGATGTTGTCGCTCCAAACCTGTAGCCTAAATTAGATTAAAACTAATAGTCGGTGTTTTCATGTTATGTATTAGTTTTTAAGTGGCATTACGCTATTTAAAACAGAATTATTATTTTCCTCAATAATGTTGAGATAGTAGTCAGCATTCAGCAAGCTCTGTCCATACCAGTTAAAGTTAAATAACGACTTAAAAAGAAATCGAAACAAACCAAGAATTATTGGAGTATTTAACGCTAGCAACATCATTCAAGGAAAATGTACTGAACTTTATTTTTGCCTTAATTAAAGCAACTGTTTGTGAAATAGCTAAAATACAAATTTTTTTTGCTCAAATTTATTAATCATTAATATCGCTCTACACCTCTATTAACAAAATGTTAACGTTTGTGCTGTAGATTTAACCATGCTTTTTGTATGTGTAAATATACGCTCACAGAAAAGTTCATTTTTTTTATATATTTTTTTGTCGATTAAATATGCATTCGCTATTTATTTAAATACGAAATATTTCGCATGTTGGTTGTTTGAATCCTTTCCTACAGCGCATATGGGCTGCAGGTTACAAGTTGGTTACATATGTGAATGGGAATTATCCTAGCCTTCGTATATCTTTGTTTCTCATTTCTTTTTATTCACTAGATGTTAATTCTTAGACTAAAACACTACTTGTAAAGCATTTCTAGCTGTTTTATAAATAATCAAGCCATTTGGTTTACCTACGCTAATATTAATAATGAAAATGTGTGGAGTAATGCACAAGTGGTAAAAATAAAATTATAAAAATAGATAACTATAAAAAGTATATTCAAATATTAGGAAGGAAATAACATGTCTACTAAATTTCGCACTGGTACGTTAGCCCTTGCCGTGGGCTTAGCACTAGGAACAGCTCCTAGCTTTGCTGCTGGGTTTGAAGAAACGGTAAAAGCAGATGATGTTGAACGAATTGCTGTCGTAGGTTCTCGTTCTGCTCCGCGCTCTGTAGCAGAGTCACCAGTACCAATTGACATTATTGGCGGTGATGAATTAGGTAAAAATGCTTCAAGTGATATGATTGATATGTTAGTTGGTGCTATTCCATCTTTTAACTCACGAGCACAGCCTATTAGTGATGCTGCATCACTTATCCGCCCTGTTAACTTACGCGGTTTACCATCTGATTCAACATTAGTACTTGTTAATGGTAAACGTCGCCATCGCGCTTCTGTCATAGCATTCCAAGGTGGTGGTATTAACGATGGTGCACAAGGTCCAGATATTTCAGTTATCCCTAGCGTTGCATTAAAACAAGTGGAAGTATTACGTGACGGTGCAGCCGCTCAGTACGGTTCAGATGCTATTGCGGGTGTAATGAATTTCGTGCTTAAAGATGACGCTGATGGCGGCTCAATTTCTGTAAGACAAGGCTCTTATTATGAAGGTGATGGAGATGCTACGATAATTGATGGTAACGTTGGTTTACCATTTACTAAAGATGGTTTTGTTAACCTAAGTTTTCAATTAAAGAATGCTGATGCAACGAGCCGCAGTGTACAACGACCTGATGCGGCAAATATTGCAAGTGAAGGTAATACTTCTATTCAAAATCCAGCCCAAATTTGGGGTAATCCTGAAATTGAAGATGACATTACATTGTTTGGTAATGTTGGCTTGGATTTAGGCGATGATAAAGAGTTTTACATGTTTGGTAACTACTCTGAGCGTGATGTAACCGGCGGTTTCTATTATCGTAATCCGCATAACCGCGGCAATGTTTATTCGGTTGACGGCGGTGAAACTTTGCTTGTTGGTGATATTGCTCAATCTCAAGGAGCAGCGAGAACTTGTGATGTAGTCAATATACCTAAGATTACAAACCCTGATGGCTCTGTTAGGGATGGCAACTTGCTAGATAGCGCTGAATACCAAGCAATGGTTGCAGATCCGAACTGTTTCTCTATGAATCAAATATTCCCTGGTGGTTATACTCCTCAGTTTGGTGGCAACATAACTGACACTTCACTGACGATGGGGACTAAAGGAGATATCAATAGCGGTATCTTGGAAGGCTGGTATTTTGATTTAAGCGGTTCAGTAGGACGTAATGAATCTAAATTTAACTTGAAGAACACTTTAAATCCATCTCTTGGTTTAGAAACTCCTGTTGATTTTGATACTGGTAGTTATATCCAAATGGAAAAAACCTTTAACTTTGATTTAGTCAAAGGTTTTGAAATGGGTCTTGAAGAACCGGTTAATGTTGCAACGGGTCTTGAGTGGCGTGAAGAGAGTTTTGAAATTATTTCTGGTGAGGAAGCTTCATGGAAAGCAGGGTCATATGCTGACCAAGGTTTCAATATCGGTTCTCATGGCTTTAAAGGCTTTGGCCCAGAAACTCAAGGTCGTAATGACCGACGAAATATTGCAGCCTATGTTGATATTGAAGCACAAGTTACAGAAGACTTATTACTTGGTACTGCTATTCGTTACGAAGACTTCAATACTTTTGGTAGTACAACAAATTATAAATTAACGGCACAATATACCCTTAATGATGAGTTCTCGTTTCGCGCGTCTCACAGTACTGGATTTAGAGCGCCAACTGTTGGTCAAGCCAATGTCGTGAATACACAAACGTCACTGGTAGGTGGTGAACTTATTCAAACATTCTTAGCACCGCCAACTAATCCACTTTCGGCATTTTATGGTGGTAAAGAGTTAACGCCTGAAGAGTCAAGAAGTTTTGCTGCTGGTATGGTTTATCAAGAGGGTGATTTCTTCTTTACACTTGATTATTACAACATTGAAGTAACAGATCGTTTAGCACAATCAAGTCAAATTGACGTACTAGCAACAGATCATGCTGCGCTTGAAGCATTAGGAGTAGTTAACCCAGAGTTGATTTCTGCAGTAACTTTCTTTACTAATGATTTTGATACCACGACACAAGGTGTTGATGTTGTAGCTAATTACACTATGGAGTTAATGGGTGGAGATACGCTATTTTCATTGGCTTATAACTGGAATGAAACTACAGTTGATAAATTTAATCCAGAAACTACAAATGAAGGTAAGGTGCATCGTTTAGAAGAAGGAACGCCTGAACATCGTGCGACCTTCACTATTTCTCAGTCATGGGAAAGCGTAACTAGTTTTGTACGCGTGAATTATTTTGGTGAGTATTTTGCGACACATGCGGATGATGCTTGTGCTATCGGCTGTTGGAATGAAATTGCAGACTCTGCTATCACTATTGATGCAGAAGTAAGTTACTTCTTAAATGATAGTATTACTTTATCAGCGGGTGCTAATAACATCTTTGATCAAGAAGCTCAGAAATTACCGTCAGAGTCTTACGGTCAATTAGGTGCTGAATACTATGAAAGTGGACCATTTGATTATAATGGTGGTTTCTACTACGTTAAAGCTACATATAACTTCTAAGTTAACAGTAAGTTAAACACTAAAAGCCATATCATTTGATATGGCTTTTTCGTTTAACAATGACCCGTCCTGAAATAAGTTGACACTTTGGAGACTTATTATGGGTAATTCAATTAAACCACATGTTAAGCGCACACAGCGTGATTATAATCTAGGCTTTAAACTAGCCGTTGTTGAGCAAATTGAAAAAGGCAATATGACTTATAAACAAGCCCAACGATGTTATGGTATCCAAGGTCGCAGTACCGTTTTAGCTTGGTTACGTAAACATGGAAAACTAGATTGGTCAAACCCTATTCGGTCTGTGCGTATGCCTAAATCAAAAGAAACCCCAACAATTAAACGTCTTGAAAAAGAGCTAGCTGATGAAAAGGTGAGAACACTTATTCTCGATATGATGGTCGATATACTTGATAAAGAAAACGGTACGAGGCTGAGAAAAAAGTTCTCAGCCGAACTATCTGGCTTGCGAAAACCCAAGGAGCAGTAAAACTCCAACATGCTTGTCGTTGTTTTGGTGTGAGTCGTCAAGCATTTACCAATACAAAACAAGGCTTGAAAAGCGCCATGAAGCGTTAAGTCCTGTAAAAAAATTCATCTTAAGGTGGCGTCGTTTTATGCCGCGTATTGGCACTCGCAAGCTTTATCATTTAATCAAGCCAGCACTTTGTGACGCCCAGATAAAACTGGGGCGTGATGGGCTATTCGCTTACTTGAGAAATGAAAATTTATTAGTAAAACCCAAAAAGATTTATACCAAGACAATTTACAGCAAGCACTGGCTAAAGAAATACGCGAATCTCTTAAAAGAGCACAAACCGACTCGAGCAGAAGAAGTATTTGTCAGTGACATTACTTACGTTAAAACCGAGCAAGGTACACACTACTTGTCATTAACAACGGATGCTCATTCACGACGTATTATGGGCTATGAATAGAGTCCCGAAATGAAAGCCAGTGATGTTGTTAAGGCATTAAAGATGAGTGTGAATAGGCGCCTTAACACTTTGCCCGCCATTCACCACTCAGACCGAGGGCTGCAATACTGCTCGAGTGAATATCAAGCGGCATTGCATCAAGCGAACATGAAACCATCAATGACAGATGGGTATGATTGCTACCAAAATGCCCTGGCAGAAAGAATAAACGACATATTAAAAGGAGAGTTCTTACTTTATCGATGCAAGTCAATGAAAGAGCTTAAGAAGCTCGTTGAAGAGTCAATTATCATCTACAATAAGATGAGGTCACACTTAAGTCTTGGCATGCAAACACCAGAGCAAGTGCATCAAAAAAGCCAACCGATTGCGCGATTGGCTTCAACTTAAAAACTGTCAACATATTTTAGGACGAGACACTTTTCTGACATCCTACCTTTCTAGTCATTGGTGCAACCATATAAGCCAACGAATATTCAGCTTACTCAGTTTCTAAATAGACTTATTTTATAGGAGAAAGTAAATCTAGATTTGTGACTAAGTTTCTTACTCCGTGGGCATGGTCTTCTTTAAACTCATTACCTTCACACCATTTAGCGACGGTTTTTATATTAACTTTCGCAACATCAGGGCGAACACTCCAAGTTACTTGGAATGGGGAGCCTGCTTCATTATAACTAGGGCCTGTTGTTGAACCGCTATAGACAACTGGTTCTCCGGTATTGTTTGGGATGCTTGGCGCTTGATAATAGTTATTTTGTTTAGCAACTGAAGTTAGTTTATTAAAGTTCAAGGCGCTGTTGTCATTAACTAAGCTGTAAACTTGTGTTTCTACCCGTAATTGAGGGTTTTTAACAGACTCACTTAAGCAAGCTCCTAGTGTTTCTCCTGGCTGCACTTGAGCTGATGAATGCACATAGTGAACTTCTATGGTATCGCCAGATTGCAAACTACCATGCTTGCTAGGACATACCGCTTGAGATACTGGTTGGCTTTCTTTTGATGTCAGTGTACCGGAATATAAATAGCCACTTTGAAAACCATGACCATCACCATTGCCGGCATACTTAGAAAATTGTCCACCTGCATGTTCGGCATTCTTATGAAAATGTATGTTACATAAATTCATTTTATTGGCTGTAGGAGCAGTATTAAACACTACTGTGTTATTGCCTGCTTTCGCGTCAATGTTTCGTGGTGATTGCGGTCCAAAACCTTTGTTTTTAGTATTGCTAGCTAGGCTACTTTTTTGCTTAGCAATTGTTTCATCGTCAACTGTTACGAGGTTGTCAGTTTTTGCCTCAACATTTAGTGATAGTGCCAGCGGGATAATTGCGGTTATATAATTTATTTTTCTCATACTCACTCCAAAACTGAATTAGCAACACTAATAAAACGTAAACCATGTAGATAACCATATTGTTGATCTTCAAGTGGTCTAAATAGAGCGCTAATTTCTTATAAAAATATCTGCAGAGTCAATCTAAAGTGGGAGACATATTATGTCAAGCTTGTCGTGTATGATATTTAATCAAGAATTTGCGTTAATTTTTCTATAATGGCAGGTTTAATTGGCAGGGCTACACAATGGATAGTATAGAATTGGAATGAGCAAACATAAAAGTAGGCTCTGTGTTTGGGGCTGGGTAATTGTTGTTAGGTTATTCGATGTCGAGTAATGTTGTAAGCTTCAAGTCTTAGTTAAATAACTTACCAATGAATACGCTTTCCTCATCATTTAGTAATTGCGTTACGCTTGAGTGTTGATTGTGTTCAACAGGAATATTGTATTTATTGGCTAGCAGTTGTAAAACTTGACGTTGGCCTAGACCTGTTAATGATGACAATTCATTTAGTGCTTGGCTCATCACTTGTTCCACTAATTCATCCGCGCGAGCACTATCAAACTGTGCTTTGTCAGCATAGCTATTTACAATATATGAACGGTTGCTTGTTAGTGTACTGTGCATATTTTTTGAGAATGAATTGATGATGAACAAATTGTAGGATCATTCATCATCAGGAGATAGGTTAATGGGGTAATAAAATGTAGTGAAGTGTTATCACTATTGCCGTGCTAGTTTTCAATGCTTGAGAGGATTTAAAGCTTTTTAGACATGACAATAGCATCTTCATAGCCAAACCCCGTGTTACTCGGGTAATAGCCTGTTCTACGCGATATCTCAGTGAATCCTTGGTTGATATATAGCATTTGTGCACTAATATTTTTTGCTCGCACTTCCAGGAAAATTTTCTCTGTACTTAACGTTTTACAGTGTTCAATAAATTGTAATAACAGGGTTTTACCATGGCCATTACCTTGTTGCTCTGGTGCAACACATATATCCATTAAGGTTGATTCCCCCGCAACGTGTTCGCCAACATAAAAACCGACGGCGTTATCGCTAATTGTTAAATACTTGCCAAAGTAGCGACCATCAATACAGCTGCGAAATGTTTTTTCACTCCATGGATGTGGATGGCAAGCGAGTTCGATAATCATCAGTTCATCAACACTGTCTTGGCTGATCGGCGTAAAAAGGTTGTTTGTTTTTTGATTCATGTCGAGCTTAAAGATCCTATTGATTGCCAAAGCGACTTCTTCAACTGTGCTGAATTAGCAATGGTATTTAAATCGGGAGTTATTAGACAATTATGGCTAAATTCAATTTGAGCACCTTGGCTTAATTGCCAATTGATCAGGCCTAAATCAATTTGATTATTTTGAACGGATAAGTCAGCTCGGCTTACACCCAAACATTGAATAACATCTCTAAAGAGCTGTTGGTTGAGTAATTCTTGTAAATCGATACTAATAACTTCAGAAGTTGCTAGCGATTGAGTTAATTCTTCATTACTCGTTGGTATTTGCTTGGTTTTAGTTTCGTTAATGCTAGTAGTACTTTCATTACTTATTGGTGCAGACTGGTATACATGAGCAGGTAAGTCTCGCCTTTGCCACACAGTTATTCCCATGGCGTGTAATAAATCGAATTGTCTTTTAGTTATGCTCATTTTCAATAATTACTCTGTAATAAGACATGTTTTAAGCCACTGCTATCATGACAGAGTTTAGATAGTGGAAAAACTAGAATTTATAAATAATGGGTAACAAATTTAAAAATAGCTTCAAGGAATTAAATAATAGAAAGCTTCGAACTTACGGGTTAGACATATCAAAAAAAATTTATATAGTCTTAAAACGAGAAAAGCCTCGACATAAGTCGAGGCTTTAGAATATGGCAGGGGTGGAGAGATTCGAACTCCCAACCGTCGGTTTTGGAGACCGCTGTTCTACCAATTGGAACTACACCCCTGCAACGGACTCGAATTATACTGATGCAAAGCCAAAGGTAAAGGGTAAATTTAAAATAAATGACTGTTCGCTTAAATAAACAACGAATCAGTCGTTTTTACAGCACTAACTTTATGGTTTGCTGAATTATTGTTCATTGTTGTTACTTTAAATTGCGTAAATTATTTTTAATTACCGCTAATTGTTTTGCCAATAACAAAATCGAGACTTTTCAGGGTAAGGATAAACATCCGCAAAAACGCCTTTTGCGACTGCTTGTTGGCATGCTTGCCAATACGCAGCATCCAATAGATTTGCATGATGACGTAAAAATGCGTCTCGATAACGCTTATTTGCCAAAGCAAATGTTGCTATTTCTTCTGGGAAAACATCTCCAGGGTCTACTGAGTACCAAGGCTCGGAAGCATAAATTTGCTCTTCAGTTATTGCCTCTGGTTTAACGCGAAAATTAACTTCATTCATATAGGTGATTTCATCGTAGTCATAAAAAATCACTCGGCCATGTCGGGTAACGCCAAAATTTTTCAATAACATATCACCAGGAAATATATCGGCAGCAATAAGCTGTTTAATCGCTTTACCGTAGCCATACATAGCATTATCAACTTCTTCATCACTAGCTTTAGCAAGGTATAAGTTCAGTGGTGTCATTTTTCGCTCAATATACATATGTTTAATGATCACCAAGCCATTTTCAAAACGCAGTAGTGAAGGTGCAACGGTATTAAGCTCGGTCAGTAGCTCTTCGGAGAATCGATCTTTTGGAAAGGCGACTTCAGAATATTCCATGGTATCTGCCATACGGCCAACACGGTCGTGCAATTTTACTAGGCGGTATTTACCTTTTACATCTGCACGGGTCATATTTTTACTAGGGGAGAACTTGTCTTTTATAATTTTAAAAACATAGGGGTACGACGGTAAGGTGAATACCGACATCACCATACCTTTAATGCCAGGTGCAAGGTCAAGTTTATCCTCACTGTTATCAAGATGGTTTAAGAAATCGCGATAAAACTGGGTTTTACCTTGTTTATGAAATCCAATAGCAGAATATAAATCAGCCTGTGTTTTGTGGGGAATTAAGCGATTAAGAAAATCTACCAACGCATGAGGGTGCTGACAATCAACAAAAAAGTAAGCACGGGCAAAACCAAATACGACAGCCATTTGTTCACCGTCAGTGATCAAGGCATCAATATAAAGCCCGTCTTTTTCATTATTTAGTAGTGAAATAATGAAAGGAGTTTTACCTGCAGGTGAAATAACTCGGCCAATAATGTAAGCCCCTTTATTGCGATAAAAAACAGAATCCAAAATATCAAATTGTAAATCAGACAACTGGTAGCGAGTTTTATGGGCTTGCTGGCGAAATTTGGCAATAAGAGTATTAACATCTTTTTTTAAATGAGCAAAAGGCACTGAAAAATTTTGGCTTTTCATAATATGACTAATCGTTTGAAAAAGCCCGGTTTCTGCAGGATGGTAACTGGTGAATATTTTCGGTGTTGGCAAGGCATCTAATCGTGTGGCTGTTGATTGCACAAAAATATAGGCGTTGTGATAATACTTACGCTCAAATAAATGGCAAAAAACTGAATTATAAAAGCTTTCTGCTAATTCTGGTTGTGGGTGGCTGGTTAATAATTCGATATAAGAATTTTTAACGTACTGCCAAAGCTCATCGTCTAATGAAGTGATAAAGAAATCTTGCTTAATAGTGTCTAACGTTTCTTCAACGCGCAGCTCATAAAAATCAGTACGGGCCTTAGCGGCATCTTGTACTTGTGACCATTGGTATTGCTCAAAACGCTGTTTTGCCGTTTGAGTTATCTCACTGTAAAGGTAAATGTGGCGCTCGAAACCATTGACGATGGTTTTAGCTATTGCGAAAGCAAGATTTTTCATGAGTTTACCTATCAAAAGAGTTTGATTTCAGCATACGCCAAAATGACGATTTTGGGTGATTGTTTTTAAATTATAGTCACTATTAATCATCGTGATAACGCGATGGCATTTAAGGAGAAACACGGTTGAAAACTTGCCGCATAAATAATGAATAAAAAAGCAGTGGTTAAAAGATAGCTATAAAGCGGAAACCTTTTGATAACAATGCCTGTAGCGTCGCGTTAATAAAATGTTTGAAGTTGTTACCGTGGCACAATAATACTTTTAAGTCGCGTTTGATGCGCTAAAATAGCGGTATGTTGTTGCCCAAATATCACCAATGTTCGGCAACTTGTTGCAAGTTGAGGTAACTAATGAAAACTTTTAAAAATAATGGCTTTACCCTGATAGAGCTTGTCGTTGTTATTGTGATACTGGGAATTCTTGCCGCTGTTGCTGCTCCCCGTTTTATCAACTTACAATCAGAAGCTCAAACTTCAGCGTTGCAGGGAGTCAAAGGAGCCTTAGCGTCGGTAATTAGTACAACACATGCAAAATTACTGGTGAAAGGTCTTGATAAGAAAATGTTAAATTCTGGCACAACGCCAAAGGCTGAAGAAGTTATTAAAGGTTGTTTTGGCTGTAGCTTTAGCTTTGGTTACCCGGCGCCTGATAATAAAACCCTATCTGTTTTAGTTGATGGAATTAGTCTTGATTTTGAAGATGATTTTATTGTTACCACTTACACTGCTAACGGAAGTGATAATTATAGCGCTGAAATAGCATTCGCTGACAACGTAGACCCGGCAACTAAAAAACTACTGAATAATACTTGTTATGTAAAATATACCATGAGCATGGTTGGCTTAGATGAACCAACGATTGAATTAGTTGAATGTGAGTGATTATTTAGTATAGCTACTAACTTTGCGCTTTAGATTCAAAAACTAAAACAGGCAGTCGTCTGTACTTAGCTTTTCGAACTAAATCGTTAGAAAAGGCTGACAGCTATTTTTCTTGCTATTCATAGCGTGCGGCACTAAAATTACGCGTTTTTTCACCTTTTAAACTAGTAAAATTATCATGCGCGTAGCCGATTTTTCATTTGAATTACCCGAAGAGCTTATAGCTCGTTATCCAAAAGCCGATCGTTCAGCCAGCCGTTTAATGGCGTTGAATGGCGATAGTGGCGTAATTGCCGATGAAACCTTTACTGATTTAATTGGCCACATAGCGCCAGGTGACTTATTAGTCTTCAATAATACCCGTGTTATTCCTGCCCGTTTATTTGGTCAAAAAGCCAGTGGTGGTAAGTTAGAAGTACTCGTTGAACGCTTATTAGATGAAAATCGCGTTCTTGCGCATATTCGCTGTAGTAAATCTCCTAAGCCCGGTAGTGAAATTTTGCTAGAAGGTGAAGTAAAGGCGACTATGGTGGCAAGACATGACGCCTTATTCGAGCTTGAATTTAATGGTGAAAAGTCGGTGCTTACGGTACTAGATGAAATTGGCCATATGCCATTGCCACCGTATATTGACCGTCCAGATGAAGACAGCGACCGCGAACGTTACCAAACGGTTTACAATGAAAAACCAGGTGCTGTGGCAGCGCCAACAGCAGGTTTACATTTCGATAATGAAATGATGGCAAAACTTAAAGCCAAAGGCGTTAATTTCGCTTTTGTCACTTTGCATGTTGGTGCAGGTACTTTCCAACCAGTAAAAGTTGACGAAATTGCCGATCACATTATGCACGCTGAATATATTGAAGTGCCAACTGAAGTTGTCGAACAAATTAATCAAACTAAAGCCAGTGGCGGTAAAGTTATAGCTGTTGGTACCACTTCTGTACGTTCTTTAGAAAGTGCCGCTAAAATTGCTAAAGATCAGAATAAAGAATTTGGTGAATATTATGGAGATACTGATATCTTCATCACTCCAGGTTATGAATTTCAAATCGTTGATGCTTTAGTGACAAACTTTCATTTGTCAGAATCAACCTTGTTAATGTTGGTCAGTGCCTTTTCTGGCTACGACAATATTATTGCCGCTTATAAACACGCGGTTGCTGAGCAATATCGATTTTTTAGTTATGGCGATGCGATGTTTTTAACTAAGCAAATAAATAGCAAATAAAAAGCAAATAAAAAGTTAGTAAATTAAAAATTATAGATGGCTAGCATTTCTAGCTGTTAACACGAAAGAGCCGCTAGCCTGTTTCGCTAGTTGGTGAAGGATAAAAGAATGACAGATATAACAGAAAAGAAAGCCATGCAGTACGAGTTACTGACTACTGACGGCAAAGCAAGACGTGGCCGTTTAACATTTGAACGTGGCACAGTAGAAACGCCAGCATTTATGCCAGTAGGTACTTACGGTACCGTAAAGGGCATGAAAACTGAAGAAGTTGCTGCAACCGGTGCAGAAATATTGCTAGGTAATACCTTTCATTTAATGTTGCGCCCGGGCACGGAAATTATTGAGCAACACGGCGGTTTACATGGTTTTATGAATTGGGATAAACCAATTCTAACTGATTCAGGCGGTTTTCAAGTTTTTAGCTTAGGAAAAATGCGTAAAATCACTGAAGAAGGGGTTAAATTTAGCTCACCAGTTAATGGTGAAAAAATTATGCTAACTCCTGAGCGTTCGATGGAAGTGCAGAATAGTTTAGGCTCAGATATCGTGATGATATTTGATGAATGTACGCCATACCCTGCAAGTCATGAAGAATCGAAAGTGTCTATGGAGCTTTCATTACGTTGGGCACAGCGTTCTAAAGATGCGCATCAAGGTAACTCAAACGCATTATTTGGTATTGTGCAAGGCGGCATGTATGAAGATTTACGTGAAGTTTCCGTTAACGGCTTAACGGGTATCGACTTCGATGGCTATGCCATTGGTGGCTTATCAGTTGGTGAGCCAAAAGAAGATATGATTCGAATATTAGATCATACCACCCCCTTGATACCTGAGAATAAACCCCGATATCTAATGGGAGTAGGCAAACCTGAAGACTTAGTTGAAGGTGTTCGTCGCGGTATTGATATGTTTGATTGTGTTATGCCAACACGTAACGCGCGTAACGGGCATTTATTTGTCACCAATGGTGTGATAAAAATTAGAAATGCTCGTCATAAAACAGACACAGGTCCATTAGATGCAGAGTGTGATTGTTATACTTGTAAAAATTATTCACGTGCTTATTTACATCATTTAGACAAGTGTAACGAGATTTTAGGCTCGCAATTGAATACCCTGCATAACCTACGTTTTTATCAACGTGTTATGAAAGGATTGCGTGATGCAATAGAGCAAGGCAAACTAGAAGAGTTTGTTGCCGAATTCTACGCATTACGCGATTTACCTGTTCCGCCATTAGCTGGCGCAGAAACAAGTAAAGAAATAGATTAAAACTTTAACCGGTTTAAATTCACCATTTACAAAAAGCATTAATTAGAACACCTAATTAGAAAAAATAATAAGAGGAATTTATGAGTTTATTTATTAGCCAAGCCCACGCCGCAGCAGCACCTGCTCAACAAGCTGACGGTACTTCAATGTTAATTATGTTAGCGGTATTTGGTTTAGTGTTTTATTTTATGATTTACCGTCCGCAAGCTAAGCGTGTAAAAGAGCACAAGAGCTTGATGTCTGAATTGTCGAAAGGCGATGAAGTACTAACACAAGGTGGCATTGTTGGTAAAATTGTTAAAGTTTCTGATGAAAAAGACTTTATCGTAGTAAGCATTGCTGAAGGTACTGAAGTTACAGTACAAAAAGGCGCTATTAACGCGGTATTACCAAAAGGCACAATGAAGTCTCTATAACGAGAATTTATTGTTTTAGCTATAGCTACATTAAAAGTGCTCGTTGATATATTATCAATTGGCACTTTTGCGTAACTATAACAATGAAATATTTATGAATTTCACTTTAGTTTTATCTAGTTGAATTAAAGCGAGTTAAAAGAAAATAGGATGATATTGTGTTAAACAAATATCCATTATGGAAGTCATTAATGGTGCTATTTATAGTCGCCATTGGTGCAATCTATGCGTCGCCAAACCTATATCCTGAAGACCCTGCAGTACAACTTTCTGGCTTACGTGGCGTAGAAACAACCGCAGCAACTTTAGATACAGTTAAGTCACACTTAGACGAAAATAATATTTCTTACGCGAATATCGCGATGGAAAAAGGTCAAGTGTTAGCGCGTTTTAAGAACACTGAAGAGCAGCTTAAAGCGCGTGATTTACTTGACGACATTATGGGCGAAGAGTATTCAGTCGCTTTAAACCTGACTCCAGCAACACCTTCATGGTTAGCAAGTATTGGCGGTACGCCAATGAAGTTAGGTTTAGATTTAAGTGGTGGTGTTAGCTTCCTAATGGAAGTTAACATGCAGGAAGCTATCGTTAAGGTACAAAAAAGCTTAGTTGATGATTTCCGCACAGGCTTACGTGGCGAAAAAATACGTTACCGTTCAGTGAAAAACACTAACGATAGCATCAATGTGCAATTTCGTAATGCTGAAGACTTAGAAAAAGCAGAAACTTTCCTTTCAAAGCAAAATCGTGATTTATTATTTGTCAGTAATGAAGATAACTTAACGTTATCTGCAAGTATGACTGAGCAAAAATTAAAAGAAACGCGCGAGTATGCACTACAGCAAAACATTACCATTATTCGTAATCGTGTAAACGAACTAGGTGTTGCTGAACCATTAGTACAACGCCAAGGTAAAAAGCACATTGTTATCGAATTACCAGGTGTTCAAGATACCGCGAAAGCAAAAGAGATTTTAAGTGCTACGGCAACGATTGAATTTCGTTTAGTTGATACTGAAGGTGATTTAGGTGCAGCGCTTAATGGTCGTGTACCAGGTAGCTCACAATTGCTAAAAGAACGTAACGGTCAACCTGTGTTGTTGAAAAAACGTGTGATGCTTACCGGTGATCATATTGTTGACGCTGGTTCAAGCTTTGATGAATATAGCCGCCCACAAGTTAATATTACTTTAGATTCTGCTGGCGGTAACAAAATGTCAAGCAACACCAAAAGTAATATTGGTAAGCCTATGGCAACAGTATTTATCGAATTTAAGCCAACTGATCGCGTCGATTCAGAAGGTAATACTATCTTCGAAAAAGTTGAAGAAGTGATCAGTGTGGCCACTATTCAAGCGCGTTTAGGTAAAACTTTTCGTATTACGGGGGCAGGTAGTCAAGCTGAAGCACATAACTTAGCGTTACTACTTCGAGCAGGTGCTTTAGTTGCACCAATTCAAATTGTCGAAGAACGTACCGTTGGACCAACATTAGGTGCTGAAAACGTACAACTTGGTTTCCAAGCTATTATGTTAGGCTTTGGTTTAGTATTCCTATTTATGCTGGTTTATTACCGAGCTTTCGGTATTGTGGCAAACTTAGCGTTAGGTGCGAACTTAGTGTTAATTATTGGTGTTATGTCAATGATCCCAGGTGCGGCGTTAACGCTACCGGGTATGGCCGGTATTGTATTAACAGTTGGTATGGCAGTTGATGCTAACGTGCTTATATTTGAACGTATACGTGAAGAAATTCGCGAGGGTAAGTCGATTCAGCAATCAATTCACCAAGGTTATGACGCAGCATTTTCTACCATTATTGATGCCAACATCACTACCTTAATTGCAGCATTGATTTTATTTGCTGTTGGTACAGGGCCTATCAAAGGTTTCGCGATAACATTATCAATCGGTATTATTACTTCAATGTTTACCGCTGTTGTCGGTACTCGTACTGTTGTTAACGCTGTTTGGGGCGGTAAACGTCTCGATAAACTGTCTATATAGGGCTTCAATATTATGCAAATATTACAATTAAAAGATACTGTTGCCTTTATGAGTTACCGCAAGGTAGCCGTACTGTTAAGTATTATACTTATGGCTGCTTCGATATTTTCATTAGCAACTAACAAACTTAATTTTGGTTTAGATTTCACTGGCGGTACGCTAATTGAAGTTGGCTTTGAGAAAACCGCTGACTTGAATGAAATTCGCGCCATCATGGAAACTAATGGTTTTGATGATGCTGTTGTTAAGTTTTACGGTTCAAGCCGTGATGTGGTCATTCGTTTAGCAACGCGCGAAGGTGTAAAAGCAGAAATGCTTGGCAATCAAGTGCTTGATATTCTTCAGTCAGGCACTGGCGATAACATAGATATGCGTCGTATTGAGTTTGTTGGTGCAAGTGTTGGCGATGAACTAGCAGAGCAGGGCGGTTTAGCTATGCTAACAGCACTTATCTGTATTCTAGTTTATGTTGCCTTTCGTTTTGAGTGGCGCTTTGCTTTAGGCTCTGTTATCGCGTTATTTCATGATGTATTGCTGACATTAGGTTTATTCTCAGTATTACAACTTGAATTCGATTTAACAGTTCTAGCGGCGATATTAGCGGTTATAGGTTACTCGCTCAACGATACTATTGTTGTCTCGGATCGTATTCGAGAAAACTTTAGAAAAATACGCGTAGGTGGCCCTGAAGAAGTTATTAATATTTCTTTAACGCAAACCTTGTCACGTACTGTAATTACCTCAATAACAACCTTATTAGTATTAGCAGCTTTGTTCTTTCAAGGTGGCGCACTAATACATGGTTTTGCTACGGCATTATTATTAGGTGTATTTGTTGGTACATACTCTTCAGTTTACGTTGCTAGCTCAATTGCATTAGCGTTAGGTATTTCAAAAGAAGACCTAATTCCTGAAGTGATTGAAAAAGAAGGCGCGGATCAGGAAGAAATGAGACCGTAACTTAAGGTTATTAGCGTTTTAGTTAATGAAAAGCCGAGCAATTATGCTCGGCTTTTTTGTTTCCCGCCCTAAATGACTTTAGGGTATTAGCTATAGTTTCAACTGCTACTTTTCTGGTAATACGAACGACTTTTTTCTGCTTGCTCACACAAATCAGTTAGAGCGTTCAAACTACGTGTTGTCATGCGGTGCACTACATCAGCATCAAGTTCGATAATTTGTTGATGTTTAACAGCAGGAATAACAGGCCATTTCTCCCAAGGGTAACCTTCTTTATCTGCTTGGTTCTCGGATAATGGCTGAATGATGATATCGACATTGGTTTGCAATATTTGCTCAATATTCACTTGAGGGTACCTTGCATCCGATTGGTAGAATGGGTTGCTGATACTACAAATATCTAAAAACTGTTGTGGCCAACTGCCTTTAGCTATGGTGGTTAGTGGTCGAGACCATACTTCATAGAAACCTAGTAGTGGCGTTTTTTGCTGGTACTGGTTTTTAATATCTGCTAAATCGGCAAGAAACTTATCAGCTACCTGTTTGCTTTGCTCAGTATGACCTGAAAGCTCACCAAATAAGCGCAGCTCTTTTGCAACATCAGCAAAGTTATTAGGTTGAGAATAAACCACATTAAAACCAAGTTGCTTTATGCGTGCTAAATCGTCACTAGGGTTACCGCTTTTCCAAGCAATAATTAAGTCTGGCTGTAGCTCAATGACCCGTTCAAGTTGAATACGTAATGAGCTACCAATTCTAGGAATTGCTGTTGCCGCAGCAGGATAATCAGCATGTTCAGTTGTGGCGATTATTTGTTCACCAGCGCCAATATCAAATAGCATTTCAACGATATGTGGTGCTAAAGCGATGATACGTGGTTTAGTGTGCTCTTTATTTTCTGTTTCATTGCTAGTATTTGCTTGAGCAATAGCGGTAAATGCTAAGCTTATTAATGCCGTAAACAGGTAACGATTCAGTTTCATTGTTTCTTTCCGTGATAGCTATATTATTTGATTTAAACTTGCTTGGCTTACCAATCAATACCTTTTTGCGCTTTAATACCGTTATCAAAAGCATGCTTCGTTGGCTGAACTTCACTAACCGTATCAGCAAGCTCAATGATGCTACGATGACATGCACGACCGGTAATAATGACATGTTGCATGGCTGGGCGATTGACAATAGCTTCTATCACTTCATCTAAATCTAGGTACTTGTATGACAACATATAAGTTAATTCATCCAGTAAAACTACGTCGATAGTTTCATCTTTCAGTAAGCGTTTTGCTTCTGCCCAAACTTTTGTCGCAGCGGCAATATCTTTCGATTTGTCTTGAGTGTCCCACGTAAAACCGGTTGCCATAACATGAAACTCAACGCCATTGTTTTCTAATAAATTACGTTCGCCACATTCCCAATCACCTTTGATAAATTGCAATGCAGCGGCAGTATAGCCATGCCCTACCGCTCGAGTTAGCGTACCAAAGCCTGAAGTTGACTTGCCTTTACCGTTACCGGTAATCACAATCAGTAACCCTCGCTCTTCTTGCGCTGAGTTAACGCGAGCATCAACTTTTTCTTTAATACGTTGCATGCGCTCTTGGTGTTTTTGAGTTTTATCTGCTTCAGTTGTCATAATTTATTATCCTGTTTTACGAGTGCGATACATGATCGCTAAAAAGAAAATACTGCCAATGGCTGAGGTGATGATACCAATGGGAATTTCGACTGTACTTAATGCGCTGCGGGCTAGTACATCAACCCAAACTAAGAAACAACCACCAACAAGCGCTGAGCCCACTATTAGTGGCATGGTTGTTACACCAACAAGTTGTCTTACGATATGTGGAATCATCAGACCAACAAAGCCAATGCCACCGCAATAAGCGACAATAGTTGCAGTAACTGCGGCGCATAAAGCTAGTAATATAATTCGAAGCTTATCAACATTGACGCCAAGACTCGCAGCACTTTCGTCACCGAGCAGTAGAGCGTCTATTTGTCGATGTAAGGCAAATATGGTGATCAGGGTGATCACCACCATGGCGCTGATCAGATAAAAATGAAACATTTCAACCCGGGTTAAGCTACCCATAAGCCAGAAAATGACTCGATTAGTGGCAAAAGGGTCACCTAAATAAAGAATGAAGTGGCTGATGGAGCCGAGCATGAAAGATACAGCAACACCTGTTAGCAATAAATGATTCATATTGCGTAATAAAGTAGCAATACCAAAAACGATAATAACCGAGAATAAAGCGCCTAAAAAAGCGGCTAATGGCAAGGCCAACATCTGTTCTTCAGATAGTACTAAGGTTGCTATTGTTGCGCCTAATCCTGCACCAGAGATAATGCCAAAGAGGTAAGGATCAGCTAACGGGTTCCTCGTGACGTTTTGTAATATTGCACCAGCACAGGCTAAGCCCATTCCTGCCACTAAACCCACTAATACGCGTGGTACTCGTATTTGCCAAATTACCATGTCATGCATCGGTGTTGCGCACTCTGAGACAACACATTGTAAAATATCTAAACTAGTTATTTTTGCCGGACCAAAAGTGATCGCCGTGGTTATTGAAAAAACGGTTAGTAGTAGCAAACCGAAAAATACCCAGGAATTCCTACCCTTTATATTTCTGAATAAATTCATGAACTTTTGCCTGAAGGAAGTGGTGAATCGGTATTACTATTTGGATAAAAATGAACTCTAGGTGTTTCAGCTACTGTTGAATCTGAATGTTGTTGTACGTTGTCTCGAAAACAAGGCAGGCCAAAAACTTTACTCAATGTTTCTGGATTAAGCGCTTTATCAACGGTATTGTCGCTCACTAACCTGCCTTTATTTAATAATACTAAGCGGGTGCAATATTGTGCGGCAAGATTTAGGTCATGAATCGTCATGATTACCGTAATATTTAGCGCTTTTACTAACTGTAAAATTTGGTGTTGATAGAAAATATCGAGATGATTGGTTGGTTCATCTAAGACTAGTATTTTAGCTTTTTGCACTAGTGCTTTGGCAATTAGTACCCGTTGTTGCTCACCACCGGATAAGGTATTAAAAAACTTGTTTTCACTCGTTGCTAAGCCTACTTTTTCTAGCGCTAGCATGATTTCTTTTTTATCAATGTCAGTGTCGCGGGCAAACAATGCTTTATAAGGTAATAAGCCCATGCGCACGACATCATAAACTTTAAGTTCGAATATTGGCGGAGATTTTTGCACTACCAGGGCAAAGGTTTGTGCAAGCTCGTGCGGCTTGTAATGGCTTATACTTTTGTTTTTTAGTTTGATACCACCTTGCCAATTTTTAGTTTGATTTAGCAAGCACTTTAACAGTGAGGTTTTACCTGCGCCATTAGGACCGATAATGCCAAGAATATCGCCTTGGGCGACATTAAATGAAATATTACTCAGAATAGCTTGTTTTTCGATAGTCCAAGAAACAGCATCAAGCGTTAATAAATTACTCATGATTACTGGCTTATCCAACTAAAAACTAGCTTAGCATTAATTAGTTTTTGAACTTGGCTGTAAAGGTTGGCGAACAATATTTTCATGCTGTTTTTCTACTCCAATTCAAATGGTTATTTTGAATTTAGTATCAATTAAAGTGCTGAAAATAGGGTACAAGTGCCTGTAATGGTTGGCATCAGTAACTCTCGTGTATTCCCGCACGGTGTTAGTTTATTAAATGTTGTTAAGCATGTTGATATTAGGTGTCCTGACTTATAGCTTTTTGCTATTTACAGTTGCGGGTACAGTCACGGACTTTAACCGTGTTCCCTATTTGATTAACCAAATGACTACTGCAGTAATAACACTGAAATAATTAAGCTAGTTGGTTAAAAATATCATTTAATAAGCGGCTGATTTTACTGTTATGTATTCACCTTTACAATGAAAACCGCATTGTTGTGTTTGATGTAATACCAGTTTCATTAAGTTTGTGCTCTTGTTGTGCGTAGGAAAAATAAATCAAGGTAAGGCGCTTGATTGACCAATAGCTGGCTATTGGGATTGAAAGCAACGAAACCTTGAATTATTTTAACCAGCACAAGTGGGCGATAACTTAATTAAATTGGTATACAGTAAATTACAGCGATAAAAAAGGAGCTAATGCTCCTTTTTATAATTAACCACTATTTTCAATATTTATGATTCAGGCTTGTAGCCCGTAACCAAGCATATAAAAAAGTGAAAACTACCAAATTTTAACGCGCTTTTCAGGAGCGATATACATAGCATCGCCTTCTTTCACGTCAAATGCAGTATAGAACTCAGGCATATTTGATAACGAACCTAAAGCACGGAACTCACCTGGAGAATGTGGGTCAGTTGCTACGCGGTTACGTAATGATTTTTCAACCATTTTTCCACGCCATACTTGTGCATAACCCATGAAGAAACGTTGATCGCCCGTTAAGCCGTCAATAACTTCTGCTTCTTTACCATCTAATGATGCTTTGTAAGCTTTATAAGCGATAGTTACACCTGATAAGTCACCGATGTTTTCGCCTAATGTTAAAGAGCCATTAACGTTTAAATCATCAAATACTGCGTAGTTGTCGTATTGTGCCACTAAGTTGTCAGCACGCACTTTAAAGGCTGCTAAATCTTCTTCAGTCCACCAGTTACGCATGTTACCTTCAGCATCGTATTTGCTGCCTTGATCATCAAAACCGTGACCCATTTCATGACCAATAACAGCGCCAATACCACCGTAGTTAACAGCGTCATCTGCGTTTAAGTTAAAGAATGGTGGTTGTAAAATTGCTGCTGGAAACACAATCTCATTTTTAGTTGGGTTGTAGTAAGCATTTACTGTTTGAGGTGTCATGCCCCATTCTTGTCTGTCGATTGGACCGCCAAGCTTAGCCACTTCTTTTTGATGAGAAACAGTGCCAGAGCGCATTTTGTTGCCAACTAAGTCATCACTTTTTATGGTAAGGGCAGAATAATCTTCCCACTTGTTTGGATAACCAATTTTAGGGTCGAAGCTTGCTAACTTAACATGTGCTGCTTTTTTAGTTGCGTCAGACATCCACTCTAGTTCATCGATACTTACGCCGTATGCACCACGTAGGTTTTCAACTAATTGTGTCATACGTGTTTTAGCTTCAGGCTTAAAGTGACGGCCAACATAAACTTTACCGATAACTTCGCCTAAGTTGCCATTGACAACTGAAACACCGCGTTTCCACATTGGACGTTGTTCTTTGCGACCACTTAACTGATTTGAATAAAAATCGAAGTTTTCATTATCTAATGCAGTCGTTAATGAGCCCGCAAAGTTACTAAGCGTGTTGAATGTTAAGTAAGTTTGCCAATCAGCTAACGATGTTGCTGCGAATGTTTCACCAAAACCTTTAACAAATGAAGGTTGGTTAACAATCAAATCTTTCTGCTTAGCTACGCCTTGAGCTTCAAGGTAAGCATTCCAGTTAAAGGCATCAGTTACTGTGCTTAAATCCGCAACATTAAATTTGTTGTAACGTTTAGTGCTGTCGCGAGACTCAACTTTTGTCCAGTGGAAACCAGCTAGCTTCGTTTCAAGCGCCATGATAGTTTGCGCGGCAGCTTTACCGTCTTTCAAGCCCGCTAGGTTAAACATGTTTTCAATGTGAGCGACATAACCTTCACGTAACTTTGCAAAACGATCAGCTTCGTTGAAGTAGTAATCTCTATCTGGTAAACCTAAACCACTTTGCCAAACATGAGTTGCGTAACGAGTAGAATCTTTAGCATCAACACTGATGTAAAAAGCTAATGGGCTACCAACACCAATTTTTTGATTTTCACCAAAAAATGCCGCTAATTCGTTTTTGTCTTTCAAGTTATTAATGCTATCAAAGATAGCTTGAATAGGCTTGGTACCCGCAGCATCACGTGCGTCGGTATTCATGTATGAACGGAATAAGTCAGCAACTTTTTGCTCATCACTACCCATTTTAAGATTTTCAGTTGCTGCGAGTTCTTCAATGATGGCTTTAACGCTATCATCAGCTTCATCACGTAAGTCGTAAAATGAACCGATAGTGGTTTTATCACCTGGAATTTCATTAGCGTTCAACCATGCACCGTTAACGTAACGGTAGAAGTTGTCTTGTGGGCGAACGTTTAAGTCCATGTTAGCTTTATCAATACCTGAAGCTAATGCTGTTTTTTGCATTACTGGCGCAGCAACAACTGTTTCAGTTGTTGTACTGGTGTCGTTATTACACCCAGCAATGAATAGTAAAGATGTGCAAACTGCACTTGTTATTATAGTTTTCATTTTAGACTCACAATTTAGTAATTTTTGTAGTTATCCCTTCGATGTTAAAGGCTATCAGTAATATTTACTAGTGTAATGAAACCTTTGTTTACATAATCTTAATGGATAGGCGTATTTTAAAATTTACATTGAAGTAATAAAACCTCTAATTACTATGTAGTCAGTTGTAATTTATCACTTTTGTTTTTCTTGCCTGACTTGTATATTTGTACTGAATTAGAGCTATTTAAGTAATATTTACAATTAAATAGCTAGTTACTGTTCTTAATTTCGTCATTTCGATGAGCTTTTTTATTCAAATGGGGGAAAGTTAATTAACAGGCTGAAAATAGTTTGTTGAGCTGTGGTATGCTCTTAGGCAAATTAGGTTCGGCGACTCGCCATTTTAAATAGAAGAAAGGATTAATGTTTCAACCTGTTAGTGTTTATATCGGCTTAAGATACAGCCGCAGCAATCATGGTAAAGGGTTTGTCTCCTTTATTACCTTTTTCTCTATTATTGGTATTGTACTTGGCGTTGCTTCTTTAATTACCGTAGTGTCGGTAATGGACGGTTTAGAACGAGAGCAAAAACGCCGTGTACTAGGACTGGTTCCACATATTTTAATATCTCCGCAAGATGCCAAACTAAGTAATTGGCAAGCCTTGCAGGCTGAACTTGTCGCTTTACCTGAGGTTAAGCATGTAACGCCATTTCAAGAAAGTGAAGCGCTGATCCAATCAAAGTCTGCATTACAAGGGGTATTAGTCCATGGGGTTATGCCAGAATACGAGCAGCATAATATTATTTCGACTGCTATGGAAAATGGCCAATTATCACAATTGTTAGATAAACCTTTTGGCATTGTTTTAGGGCAAGCACTTGCGCGCAATTTGAATGTTAGTTTTGGCGATGTTGTGCGTTTAACATTGCCGAATAAAACTCTCTTTACGCCGATGGGACGTGTACCCGTTCATCGAACTTTTACCATTGTTGGCATTTTCAATGTTGGTTCGCAAGTCGATGAGTCTATGGTTTATATACACATAAAAGATGGCGCCAAATTACACCGTAAAAAAGGTGATGGTGTTGAGCAGCTGAGGCTTTATTTGAAGGATGCCTTTAATGCAAAAGCGGTTATTACGAAACTAGCGTTAAAATATCCTGAATTTAATTATGTTAGTTGGCAAGAAAGCCAAGGGGCATTATTTGCCGCAGTAAGTATGGAAAAAAATATGATGTGGCTGATGTTAAGCCTAATTGTCGCGGTTGCTGCATTTAATATTGTTTCTGCACTGGTTTTGGTGGTTATTGATAAGCAAGGTGAGATTAGTATCTTACAAACACTGGGTTTAGATCGCAGTGGTATTGTGAAAATATTTATCACTCAAGGCCTAACTAATGGTATTTGGGGCGTAATATTAGGAGTTACGCTGGGCATTATTCTTACCCTTAACTTGAATAGTTTATTTGAACTACTTGGCGTTAACTTATTAGGCGGTGGTCAAGAGTTACCCATTGCACTTGATGCCATGAATATTTCAATGATTGTTGGCTCAGCCTTATTAATGAGTTTTGTTGCTACACTTTACCCGGCTTATCGCGCAGCACAAACTCAGCCTGCTGAGGTACTTCGAAATGAATAATAACTTAGCTAATGTAAATATGAACGTTAATGAAAATGAAGTGAATAACATGACAGGAAAAAATGATTTAGCCTTAGGTTTAGAATGTCGAAAACTCAGTAAGGTGTATCAACAAGGGACTATCGAAACTCATGTGTTGACGGAATTGGATTTAGCCGTTAAAGCAGGCGAACTTGTCGCTATTGTTGGTAGTTCAGGCTGTGGTAAAAGCACATTTTTGCATTTGGCTGGGGCGTTAGATACACCCAGCTCAGGTGAAGTATTTATCAATGGTGTTGATATTCATCAATTATCTGAAAAGCAACGCGCAAGCTTTCGAAATCAACATATTGGTTTTATTTATCAGTTTCATCATTTAATGATGGAGTTCACCGCCGAAGAAAATGTAGCCATGCCGTTATTAATACGTGGTGACAAACCTAAAGTGGCTTTATCGCAAGCTAAAGCTATGTTGGAACAAGTTGGCTTGGCGCATCGTGGTCATCATCGTCCTTCGGAGTTATCTGGCGGCGAGCGTCAGCGTGTTGCTATCGCTAGGGCATTAGTAACTAAACCTTCATTGGTACTGGCTGATGAGCCGACAGGCAATTTAGATTTTGATACTGCTGAACAAATCTATCAATTACTAAAAGAGCTAAACCGAACGGTGAATACTAGTTTTGTCATTGTTACCCATGATTTAACCCTTGCGGCAAAAATGGATCGTCAATTACGTTTGAATCATGGTCAATTAACACCGCTTGAAGAGACTATGCAAAACCAAGCTGCTACAAGTGAAGCGGTGAAGAGTGAGGAAGGCTAAGTGTTAAAACCGTTAAGTGTGTTTATTGGTTTACGTTATGTGCGAAGTCGTCAAAGTAAGGGGTTTTCGTCTTTTATTTCCGCTTCTTCTACCATTGGCATCGCAATTGGCGTAATGGTACTAATTGTAGTGCTTTCAGCGATGAATGGTTTTGAAAAAGCCTTAGCACAGCATTTGCTATCCATTGTGCCACATGGTGAAGTTGTAGGGGTAAATGATCCTATTGATAACTGGCCTGAAAATGTTGCACGTGTACAACAGCATCCAAATGTCATGGCAGCCGCACCGTTTATAAAAACGCAAGGTATGATGCAAAATAGTGGTCAATTAAAAGGTGTAGAAATTCGCGGCGTTGATGTTGTACTTGAACAACAAGTATCAGCGATAGCAAATTATATGACTACCGGGAAATGGCAAGATTTAGCCAAAGAAAATAGCGTTATTATCGGTGCTGGTATTGCGCGCAAGTTGTCTTTAAGTGTTGGTGACAACGTGCAATTGCTCTTGCCGCCACCTAGTCGCGGTAAAGCAGAACTTAGCGTAGCAAAGCAACAATTCCCTGTTCCTATGAAACAACAAGCGAGAGTTGTCGGAATATTTAAATTTGGCGGCACGGTCGACGATACCCAGAGTTTTATTAATTTAGCCATGGCAAGTCAGTTATTAGGCTATCAACAAGGTGAAGTGCAAGGTATACGATTGTCGGTAAATGATGTGTTTTCAGCGCCACAAATTGTTCGCGATGTTGCTTTCAATTTTGACTTTTATGTTTACATGCTAGATTGGACGCGCAGTCACGGGCACTTGTTTAATGATATACAGCTCGTACGTATGGTGATGTTTATAGTTTTGGTATTAGTGATAGCGGTGGCGAGTTTTAATATTGTATCGACGCTAATCATGGCGGTAAATGAAAAGAAATCTGATATTGCTATTTTAAAAACGATGGGCGCTAAGCCGAGTACTATTATGACTAGCTTTATGTTTCAAGGGCTGATGAATGGCATTTTAGGCTGTTTTCTGGGGGCTTGTTTAGGCATATTGATTTCGTTAAATTTAACTGAAATCATTCGAGCTATCGAAAGTATATTATCAGTTGAATTTTTATCTGCAGACGTTTACTTTATTGATTATTTACCCACGGTATTACGTGAAGAGGATGTTATGACTACGGTCGTTACTGCTTTGATAATGAGTTTAATCGCAACCATTTACCCTGCATGGCGAGCAACTAAAGTAGAGCCTGCGCAAGTGTTGGGGCAAGCATAATAGGCAGGGCTTTCAGGAAGCTAAGATATATTTATTTTCGAAGTTAAATCGCATTCAATGCTAAAATAATTAGTACAATAAAATCAGACCTAGTGTCTGATTTTTTTGTTTTTAATGCGCTGATTAAATGTTTATGATTTTTTTCTGTTCGCTTGTCGTTTCCGCCACTCTTTCGCGACCGAAAAACGCCAGATACTGTTTATAGTGAAGTAACCTAAGATAGAGAAAATAGTCGCTAATACACCACAACCAAGAATAAATGCCGGGCCAATGGTGGAAACGCTATCAACTAACCACTGCCAACTTGCTTCAAACATAAACTCACCCGCTGGCGCTCCAATAACCCATGTGCCAACTAAATAACAAAAGTAGAAAATTGCTGGCATAGTCAATGGGTTAGTTATCCAAACCAGAGCAATAGCCAAAGGAAGGTTTGCATGTACTATAATTGCAAAGCCTGCCGCTAAAACCATTTGAAATGGTACAGGGATAAACGCAAAAAATAATCCAACTGCAAAGGCTTTACTTACTGAACGACGATTTAAATGCCACAGGTTTGCGTTATGCAGCAAGTCACCAAAAATCTGCAAATGTTTATTGTTTTTAATCGTTTGATGATCTGGCATCAGGCGTTTAATCATTTTTTTAGGCATAAATTTACTTAACTTTAAATTGCTAAATGGAAATTGATCACTATGGAATGGTGGCTACTAACCTTTTTTCTCGGTGCTATTTTGTCACTATTCATACCGATAGTGCCAGAGTTTTCTTTACTGTTCTTGATCTTAGCATTTTGTATATTGTTATTTTTGATAGGGAGGTTTCGACCCATTGCATTAATGCTTTTGGGAGGCTGTTGGATTTTGATTGCCGCAAACCAATATCAAAGTAAACTAACTGAAAATAATATTGCATCAGAGACCCTTCACAAAGAAACCGTTGTTTTGCGTGGTACGGTCGCAAACATCGTGCATGAAAAGCCAAATAGCAATCGTTTTAACTTTATGGTCAGTCACTGGCAAGGAATTGAACTTAAGGCTCCTTTTCTCGTTAGATTGAACTGGAAAGTGCCGATAAAAAAGTTGCTACAAGGACAGCAATGGCAGTTGGCGGTAAAACTTAAACCAGCACATGGCTTGGCAAATATTGGTGGTTTTAATTACCAAGTTTGGTTGCGACATAAGGGGATCGTTGCGACAGGTTATGTTAAAGCTGATACTCAGAAAACGCTTAAAAAGCATGGTGCCGTCAATAATATCCTAATCGCTGAAGATACTTCTTGGCGGCAGTTATTATATCAAAAGTTTGCGCTGCTTGTGGCTGAAAAGCCGTTAGGGGCTTTGCTACTAGCTTTAGGATTTGGCGAACGCGGCGAGTTGACTAAAGAACAATGGCAAGTTTTATCGGCAACGGCAACAATACATTTAATTGCTATTTCAGGATTACATATTGGTATTATTGCACTTTTTAGTTTACTCGTTGCTCGAGCTATTTTTAAAGTGCTACCTTTAAGTACTCTTTTATCTAATAATAAAAGCATCAGTTTGATGCGGACTAATGTTAAATATTTACCGATTATCATCAGTTGTTTGATGGCGTGGTATTACGCTTACTTAGCCGGTTACTCAATTCCGACGTTACGAGCATTAGTGATGCTTTTTATGTTTTGGCTATTGAAAGTAAGTGCAAACAACGTCTCGCTAATACGCTGGTTATTTCTGACTATTCTAGTGATTTTACTGTTCTGGCCGTTAAGCTTGTTAAGTGCTAGTTTCTGGCTTTCAATTAGTGCGCTAAGTATTATTTTTGCCACGTCTTCGAGGTTCTTGAATAAAGTTAATTTACCGGATGAACAGCGCATCGAAAACAAATCGCCTGATGCTGCTACCACAATGCTCCAACAATCTTTGTCTCAAAAACCAAGCAATTCACCTTGGGGGAAATACAAATTAAAACTTTATAACTGGTGTAAAGCGCTTATTGTTATTCAGCTAGCGCTAACGGTTTGTATGTTGCCTATTGCTGCATCATTAAATTATCAGTTACCACTACTGGCATTTTTCGCCAATATTATCGCCGTACCTTTAATGAGTATGACAACAATCCCACTTACGCTCTTAGCCGTTGTCACTTTGACAATAAGTGAGGTATTAAGTCAGTTTATTTTAGAGTTAGCACATTTGAGTTTAGTGTTTATCTGGCAATGGCTGAGCTATATCGCCGAAGTTGACTGGGCACAGATAAGTATTTCAAATATGTTTCTTGAACTTCTAGCTTTAGTGGTTATTGGTGTTTTTTTAATACTATATTTTCGTTTGAATAAAGGATATTTAATACTGGTAACTGGCTTTATTGCTTCCATATTCTCCATAGTATTTATGAGCAACAAAAATACTCAGCAATGGCAACTTTCAATACTTGATGTTGGGCATGGCTTGGCTGTTGTGATTGAAAAGAACCATCGAGTTTTTATTTATGACACGGGTGCACGCTATCCTAGCGGTTTTAATATGGCAGAAGCTGCAATATTGCCGTATTTAAAATATCAGGGTTATCAAACTATTGATGGCGTTATTATTAGCCATAATGATAACGACCATTCGGGCGGCTTACATTTTCTACGAGAGAAAATGCCAATTGATAACATTATTGCTAACGAAATTGCATTAACACCTAATAGTCATTGTTTATTAGGAGAAAGTTTTACGTGGCAAGGTTTGCGTTTTGATATGTTATCGCCAAGTCAGTTTAAGGGGGATAAAAACGATGACTCTTGTGTTGTAGTTATTAGTGATGGCTTTCATCGGATTTTGTTACCTGGTGATATATCGTCAAAACAAGAAAAGCGGCTATTGAGCAATGCTGATGTGAGATCAAAACTCGCGAGTGATATTTTTGTCGCACCGCATCATGGCTCTAAATCATCATCAAGTACTCTTTTTCTATCAACTGTTGTACCAAAGTATGCGGTATTTAGTGCTGGTTATTTGAATCGCTGGAAAATGCCATCAGAGCCAATATTAAAACGTTATCAAGATCATGATATAACAACGTTTAATACTGCTGAACTTGGTATGGTGACATTTTTACTTAGCCCTGATGAGATTGAAGTATCAAATTACCGACAGGATATTAAACCTTATTGGTTTGCAAATTGAGTACATAACATTGAATTACTCAATAGTGACGCCACATAAATAGTCTATAAGTACTTATAAGCGTTTATAAGTTGGTTGATTGGCAAAATAACGCTAAAATACTTTCGCAATTCATCACAAGATTTTTTGACTACGCATTGAGAGCATAAATGTCGACAAAACCATCGCAAGCGACAACGAAAAAAAAACCTGAGCAAAATTTTAGAAGACTGCTAGCTTATGCAAAGGCTTATAAAGCTGCGGCAATTGTTTCTATATTTGGCATGTTGGGTTATGCAGCAATTGATAGTTTCGTTTTCTCACAGCTACAACCTTTAATTGATAATGGCTTAGACGGACAAGACCCAACTTTTATGAAGTGGGCACCTTTTTTCATTGTTGTGATGTTTATTTTACGTGGCATTTGTCACTTTGCAGGTAACTATACTTTAGCGTGGTTGGGTAATAATGTTGTCGCCAATATTCGTCAAGAGCTATTTGAACACGTAATGTCGATGCCTGTTGCTTATCACGATAAAGAATCGACAGGCAGCTTAATTTCAAAGTTAACTTTTGATACTGAACAAGTACTAAGTGCGGTTTCTAAAGCATTGCTAACTTTAGTGCAGCAAGGTGCATTTGTTATCGGTCTACTGATTGTAATGTTCTATAACAGTTGGCAGTTAGCGTCGATATTTTTGCTTATTACCCCTGTGATTGCCGTTATTGTGACTGTCGTTTCACGACGTTTCCGTCAGGTCAGTAAAAGTATTCAAGGCGCAATGGGCGAGGTCACTACTGCCGCAGAACAAACTTTTAATGGTCACAAAGTAGTATTAACTTTTGATGGTCAGCAACGTGAATTTGAACGCTTTGGAAAAATTAATAAGCACAACCGCCAACAACGAATGAAATTAGTTGCTGCTAAATCAGCCAGCGTACCAATTATTCAAATTATTGCTTCATTTGCTTTGGCCTTTGTATTGTACGTTGCAAACCTTGATTCTATGCGAGAGGAAATTTCAGCGGGTGTGTTTATGACCGTATTAATGTGTATGGTTACATTACTTCGACCGTTAAAACTATTAACCACTGTTAATAGTGAATTCCAAAAAGGTATGGCGGCTAGTGTTAGTATTTTTGCTGTATTAGATCAAAAAACTGAACAAGATACCGGTACTATTGCCTTAAAGCGAGCAGAAGGAACATTAGCTTTCGAACAGGTAAATTTTTTTTACAATGAACAAGATGAAAAACAGGCGTTAACTGATTTGACTTTTTCTGCCAATGTTGGCGAAACGGTGGCATTAGTTGGGCGTTCTGGTAGTGGTAAATCAACTGCAAGTGCTTTGTTACTAAGATTTTATGATGCAACAACGGGCAAAGTACTAATCGATGGTAAAAATATTACTGATTACAAGTTAAAAGACTTACGTAAACAATTTGCCTATGTTTCTCAGCAGGTTGTATTGTTTAACGATTCTATCGCTAATAACATTGCCTACGGTAAACCTGACGCAACGCGTGTCGAAATTGAAGATGCGGCGCGTAAAGCTCATGTAATGGAATTTGTTGAAGGCTTACCTGAAGGTTTAGATACCAATATTGGTGATAATGGTGCAATGCTTTCGGGCGGACAGCGCCAACGTGTCGCTATTGCACGTGCATTGTTATGCGATGCACCATTTTTAATTTTAGATGAAGCAACCAGTGCCTTAGATACTGAGTCTGAACGTCATATTCAAGATGCGTTAAGCGTATTGCAAAAAGACCGCACTTGTATCGTTATTGCACATCGTTTATCTACCATCGAAAGTGCGGATAAAATCATTGTCATGGACCAAGGGCAAATAAAAGAGCAGGGTGATCATCAAGCATTATTAGCGTTAGATGGCGCGTATGCCCAACTGCATAAATTTCAGTTTGGCGCATAACGCAAATGTTACTTAATCAAGGTGTTTATCTAAAAATGCAATATGTTGATAAACAATCTGGCGAAAAAAATGCGATTAATTGAAAAGGTATGGTTTCAAGGTCATTTCGCTAAATGGCTGATGGTACCTTTACTGTTACCGTTAATGCTTATTTTTGCTGTGATAAGCTTTTGCCGTCGTATTGCGTTTAAGTTGGGCTTATTGAAATCATTTAAAGTGTCAGTGCCCGTAGTTGTTGTCGGTAATATTGGCATCGGTGGAAATGGTAAAACCCCCGTCACTTTATATTTGGTAGAACAGTTAACCGCGAAAGGCTTAAAAGTTGGTGTCGTCAGTCGTGGTTATGGTTCAAAAGCACCGTATTACCCCTACCAAGTTAACGAAGAAAGTAGCGCAGAACAAGCGGGTGATGAACCTTTGTTAATATTTCAGCGCAGCGGTATTCCTGTTGTTATTGGCGCAGATAGAGTTAAGGGGTGTCAGCAACTAATCGATCAAGGCTGTGAAATTATTATTGCTGATGACGGCTTGCAACATTACCGATTAAAGAGAGATTTTGAATTTATTGTTGTAGACGGTAAACGTTTATTTGGTAATGGCTTATTGTTGCCCGCAGGTCCTTTGAGAGAAAGTAAACATAGAATGGCTCAAGCTAATTGCGTTATTGTAAATGGTGAAAGCCAATGGTTAGAGCAAGCTAAAAATTTAGCTTTACCAATAGTACATATGCAATTAAGTGCGACCAAAGTGGTAAATGTTAAAACGGGTATTAGTATTAATCTAAAGACCTTTCTAGTAGAGAACTTAACGAAAGGTAAGCATGTTAATGCACTTGCAGGTATTGGCGATCCAAACCGTTTTTTTAATACCCTTGAGCATTACGGCTTTGCTTTAAATATGGCTAAAGGCTTTATTGACCATCAAGCTTTTTCCGCTGAAGACTTACAACAGTTTCCAAGCAATATACCGCTATTGATGACAGAAAAAGATGCGGTTAAATGCGCTGACTTTGCTCAAGAAAATTTTTGGTATTTGCCTGTGGATGCAAAGTTTCTTACAACCAATGATGGTTCATCAATAGCAACCGTTATAGATAAAATTGCAGCATTAGCTGATTAACTAGCAATGCCTGTAGAAGTATAAAGTTTAAGCTTGGTGGCAGTTCATCAAGTACACGATAATAAAGTTATCGGTGAAATTAATAGTAAAGTTAAGAAATATAATTCATTTAAGAGAGAGTGTTATGGCGTTTGATACTAAGTTAATGGAAATCCTTGCGTGCCCAGTATGTAAAGGAAAGTTAGAGCATAATAAAGAGCAGAAAGAGCTTATCTGTAAGTTTGACCGTTTAGCCTTTGCAATCGAAAAAGACATTCCTGTTTTACTTGAAAGTGAAGCTCGTCGCATTACAGAAGATGATGCATAACGCTGAAAAGTTATGTTAGTAAAAATAGATTAATGAGGTTTTTATGTCATTTGTAGTTGTGATCCCTGCACGCTTTGAGTCGTCACGTTTACCGGGTAAAGTGTTAGCTGATATTGCGGGCAAACCTATGATCCAGTGGGTTGTGGAGAAGGCTCTAGCCAGCGGCGCTGAACAAGTTATTGTTGCAACAGATAACGATGAAGTTGCTCGTGTCGTTGAAAGCTTTGGTGGCGAGGTGTGTAAAACCCGCGCTGATCATCAATCGGGTACAGAGCGTCTTGCTGAAGTGATGGAAACTTATCAGTTTGCTGACGACCAAGCCATTGTCAATGTTCAAGGTGATGAACCCTTTATCCCTGTGGAAAACATTGCGCAAGTTGCGGCTAACTTATCGAACCAAAGCCAAGCTCGTATGGCGACTTTAGCTATGGTGATTACTGATGTTGCTGAGGCATTGAACCCAAATGCTGTAAAGGTACTTTGTGACAAGAGTGGCTATGCGATGTACTTCAGTCGCGCAACGATTCCTTACGATCGTGAGCGTTTTCTTAATAATGATAATATTGATGAAATAGGTGACTTTTATCTACGTCACATTGGTATTTATGCCTATAGAGCAGGGTTTATTAAAGATTATGTACAATGGCCGGCTAGCCAGCTAGAGCAAATTGAGTCGTTAGAGCAGCTACGAGTATTATGGCAAGGTGAAAAAATTCATGTTGCTGTCGCGAAAACGCGCCTAGAAGTTGAAGGTGTTGATACACCTGAAGATCTTGAAAAAGCGCGAGCCTACGCAAAGTCATTATAATTTAAGCTATTTGCCTTCACTTTGAGAGGCGTATCTTTATCTAAAACGTCTGATGCCCTTCATCAGGCGTTTTGCATTTTAAGCGGATATAACCTTCGTTTATTATAAATCACTGTAAATCCGTTTTTCATCTTCTTAGTTTTGTTCCTATACTCTCTTTAACTTACTAGTAATTATTCATTTTTTAGCTACGGCTTATATATTCTGTTCAGGTAATTCGCAACAATCATAGCGCTCTGTCAGTAGTTACTCAAAAATGCTTGAATGCTAGAGCTGAATCGTGACGAGTAAGCTTTTAGACTCTCATTGTCTTAATGCATTATATAAAGCGCTTTTACTTGCGAATACTGTATCACATGGCTGTCAGTTCTTTTATTGACTATAGATCTACCATTAAGCTTAAAGCCACTGAATTTAAGCTACAAACACGGCTTTAAATAGCGAAGTAAGTAAAGTGATGAAGTGCTTTATGATAAGTGCACTTGTGCAGCACAGGTGGACAATTAGGGCTATAAAGTTAATCAAGTGCTATCGAATTCAAGCGGGACTGACAATGACGTTAGGTATTTTAATTTATACATAGCAATTTTAAACAAATAGCTATGCTCAGCCTCAAATCTTTTTTTAGCTGTGTCCCTAAATAGTTTTATTTATTGGGGGAACTGACGTGATGAGCTTACTAGTATTGTTTAGGTCGTATAATTATTAAAAGACGATAAAAAGCATGCATTTGTTAATTAACAAATGAGTAGATAAAACTTGAGATTAATTAAAGGATAATTTGAATTAGTGATTTTAAGCAGAGGAAATAAAAATATTGAATGGTGCGGGAGGAGAGACTTGAACTCTCACATCTTGCGATACTGGAACCTAAATCCAGCGCGTCTACCAATTCCGCCACTCCCGCATTTTCAGATAGTCTTCTTATTTAGTCATAAGAATTAATTTAATCAAAAGAAAGTGGCTGGGGTATGAGGATTTGAACCTCAGAATGACGGGATCAAAACCCGCTGCCTTACCGCTTGGCTATACCCCAACATGATACTTCTTTGATTAGTTAGTACATTAATGAACTTTCGAATAATACAGATGATAAAGAAAGTGGCTGGGGTATGAGGATTTGAACCTCAGAATGACGGGATCAAAACCCGCTGCCTTACCGCTTGGCTATACCCCAGCAATGTACTTACTTTCGTAACTTTTTATTTTCATAATTAGTTACATTGAAATGGTGCGGGTCAAGAGACTTGAACTCTCACATCTTGCGATACTGGAACCTAAATCCAGCGCGTCTACCAATTCCGCCAAACCCGCATTTCAATTTTTACTTAGAAGAGAAGTGGTGGCTACACCGGGATTTGAACCTGGGACCCCATCATTATGAGTGATGTGCTCTAACCAGCTGAGCTATGTAGCCTTTCTTTCTTTCCTTCTTGCCTCTCAGCAAGTGGCGCGTATTATGCAAATCTCATTGCCTTACGTCAACCGTTTTTTATTAAAAAAATGATACTTTTTTACTGTTTGCTTAATCACTGTGCAATTTGCCGTATATCTGCGCAAAAAAGCTGAATAAGCTATCAAAAAGGTAGAAGAAAATAATAAATAACTTAAATCTACCGATTTGATATTAATAATTAACTAATGCTATTTAATTCGTTTGTTAGCCACTTTAGTTAAATGTGCAGAATGCTTTGTTACAGCCGCTAAATTTTCTGATACCGTTTTTACGGGTAACTTAGCAATAATGTACTCACCAACATCTAAAGCGTTAGAGGCAGCAGCAAAAACAAGCATATTTTTATCATTACATTGGATGCTATCGAAAATAGAGCGTATTTTGAGTTTGCTTGATTTTAAATATTTACGTAAACGTTTTTTATCATTAATTGAAACGTACTCACAAATGCGTAAAGACATGCTGTCTTCATAAGCTAAGCTTTGTGGAGCGTATGATAATGCAGTAGCAAGAACAAGAGATGTAATAAGGGTAGTTTTCATAGTATTCCTAAATATTTATATTATTGTAATAGCAAGTTTAATCCCAATGCTGAAGTTTGCCAGTATTGTTAGCAAACAGCAGGTGTATTCAAATAAACTGCTCGTTCATATTAATGTAGTGCTCTTTGATAATATAGCTTTGTTTGAGTTTTAAGGACTGGTTGGAGTTGTAGTTATTGGTAGAGGGGGTTTCTTACCATAAAAAAAGAGAGCCTGAGCTCTCTTACTTTTACTATTAATGATAAAACGCTAAACGTTAAATCTAAAGTGTACAACGTCACCATCTTTCACGCGGTATTCTTTACCTTCTAAACGCCACTTTCCGGCTTCTTTAGCGCCAGACTCACCATTAAACTCGATAAAGTCATCATAAGCGACTACTTCAGCGCGAATAAAGCCTTTTTCAAAGTCAGTGTGAATAACACCAGCTGCTTGTGGGGCGGTAGCATTTTGCTTCACTGTCCATGCTCTAACTTCTTTAACACCTGCAGTAAAGTAAGTTTGTAAGTGCAGTAAAGAGTAACCAGCGTTTATAACACGGTTTAAGCCTGGTTCTTCCAAGCCAAGGTCGGCCATAAATTCTACGCGGTCTTCGTCATCCATTTCAGATAACTCGCTTTCAATTTCAGCACAAACGGCAACAACAATAGCCCCTTCAGCGTCAGCTATTTTTTGTACCGCATCAAGGTAAGGGTTATTTTCAAAACCATCATCGTTAACGTTAGCGATGTACATCGTTGGCTTAATCGTTAAAAAGTTTAAGTAGGCAACTGCTGCTTTTTCTTCTTTAGTTAACTCTAAAGAACGAACCATGTGACCATCTTCAACATGCTTTAGTATTTTTTCTAATACTGGCATTTCAAATTTAGCGTCTTTATCTCCACCTTTAGCTTTTTTCGCTAAACGGAAAATAGCGCGTTCAGCAGTATCCATATCAGATAGTGCTAATTCAGTGTTGATAACATCGATATCATCAGCAGGGCTTACTTGATTAGAAACATGAATAATATTTTCATTATCAAAACAACGAACTACATGGCCAATGGCATCAGTTTCACGAATGTTAGCTAGAAATTTATTACCTAAGCCTTCACCTTTAGATGCACCTGCGACTAAACCAGCAATATCAACAAATTCCATTGTTGTTGCTAGAACGCGTTCAGGGTTAACAATTTTCTCTAATGCATCTAAGCGAGGATCTGGTACCGGTACTACACCAGTATTAGGTTCAATTGTACAAAATGGAAAGTTAGCAGCTTCAATGCCCGCTTTAGTAAGTGCGTTGAAAAGTGTTGATTTTCCGACGTTGGGCAAGCCAACAATACCACATTTAAATCCCATGATGTTTACCTATAATGTTGTCGCAATATTTATTATTGCGCTTTAAAAGAATGTAGACGATTTTGAGCTTTTTTAATATCGTCTTTTTGCCAAATTTCAAAACAGCGCGCAGCTTCATCTATTGCTTGGTCAATTAAGTTTTGTTCGTTGGCAGGTGCTTTTCCAAGTACATGCCCAGTAACGCGGTCGCGGTGACCTGGATGGTCAATACCAATGCGTAACCGATAAAATTCTTTGTTATTTGCCATACACGAAATAATGTCGCGTAAGCCGTTGTGACCACCGTGTCCGCCACCTTGTTTGATCTTACAAACGCCAGGTAACATATCTAGCTCATCGTGAGCGACTAAAATGTTTTCCACGGGGATACGAAAAAAATTGGCTAATGGTGCTACGGCTTTACCACTACAATTCATAAAAGTGGTTGGTATAAGAAGATGAACTAATTGTCCTGCAATTAATCCTTTACCGTAGAGACCTGAGTATTTTTTTTCTGGCTTTAAGGAAATGTTGTAACGTGATGCAAGTTCTTGGACAAACCAATCACCAGCATTATGACGTGTTTTACTGTATTCAGAACCTGGATTGCCTAAGCCGACTACTAATTGAATCGTCATCTAATAGTTTACTCTTGTTAAGGTCGATAAATTCAAGGTCATTTAAAACTAAAAAGCTTAAAGGGCATGTCGTAAAACAAGTCCTTTAAGCTTTATCATCAGGAGTAAGTTAAAAATTACTCAGCTGAAGCTTCTTCTGTAGCTGCTTCTTCTTCGCTGTCATCACTTGCGCCTTTAGGTGCATTTAGTGAAGCAACAGCTTGGTCATGGCTTTCGCCTTTAGCTAGCTCGTCAGATGTTACGCCTTTTGGTAAAGCAACGTCTGATAAATGTAACGTTTGACCAACTTCTAAGTTTGCAACATCAACTTCGATGAATTCAGGAATGTCAGCAGGTAAACAAGTTACTGCGATTTCATTCACGTGGTGAGCCATTTTGCCACCTTTTTTCTCTGCAGCTTCTTCATTAATGAAGTGAACTGGAGCATTAACGTGTACAGGGTGTGTAGCGTCAACACGTAAGAAATCTAAGTGCATTACAACTTGCTTGAACGGGTGACGTTGCATGTCTTTTAAAAGACATTCAACAGGCTTGCCGTCAATGTTGATAGTTAAAACGTGAGAGTAAAATGCTTCTTCTTGTTGTGCACGGAAAACATTTTTGTGCTCAAGTGTTAAAGAAACAGGCTCTTGGCCTTCACCGTATAAAATTGCTGGAACTTTGTTCGCGTGACGTAGGCGGCGGCTCGCACCTTTCCCTAAATCTGTACGTACTTCAGCTTCCAGTGTAAATAAATCAATCATGGTTAATATCCATTATAGTAATAATTAAAAGTCGTTGTTTTTTGCGACCAAAAACAACCTGTTCCTTAGTTAACCGAACAATACAGGACTAAATAAACCTATATTAAGTTAAAAAAGGCGCGGCATAATAACACCCCAGTAAGTCGAGATCCAATATTTATCGTTAAATTTGTATCAAAGTTTGGTTTTTATTTGTTCAATGAACCGGTATAGCATTTAATCAAGTTAGTGTTTTATATTTCTAGGCTGCACCTCAAATGTGCAATAAGCACTGTTAAGGTGACTTATTTTCTAAGTTATGTTCTTTGAAACTATATTTTATCTATTATGATATTGATTTCATTTGATAATTTATTAAGCTTTTACAATGGTATTAAGCTTGCTGAGTAGTGTGCTGAACTATTAAATTTTCTTAAGGACAAATTGTATGGCAGAGCAAGCTGGGATTAAAATTTTTTCATTTGCCGGTAAAATGAAAGTATTACATTTAAGTTGGATGGCGTTCTTTATTACCTTTGCCGTATGGTTTAACCATGCACCTTTACTCTCCGTTATTGCTGACAGTCTTGGCTTATCAAGTTCGGAAATAAAAACTTTATTGCTATTAAATGTTGCCCTCACCATACCTGCACGGGTAATTATTGGCATGTTAACTGATAGATACGGCCCACGTTTGGTTTATGCCTTGTTGTTAGCCATATGTAGTATTCCTTGTTTTATGTTTGCTGTAGCTTCAAGTTTTGAACAAGCAGCATTGTCTCGATTTTTACTAGGCTTTATCGGTGCCGGCTTTGTTATTGGTATTCGTATGGTGAGTGAATGGTTCCCCGCAAATGAATTAGGAACGGCTGAGGGCATATATGGCGGCTGGGGCAATTTTGGTTCAGCTGCTGCTGCCATGTTACTGCCTAGTTTAGCTTTGTTTTTTGGCGGTGAAGATGGCTGGCGGTATGCGGTGGCGATAACGGGAATACTGAGTTTAGTTTTTAGTGTTATTTGGTATTTTAATGTCACCGATACGCCACAAGGTTCAACCTACTTCAAACCTCGTAGTAGTGGTGCCATGCTAGTGACCAGCCGTAATGACTTCTTTTTATTGATTTTAATGAAATTACCTATGTATGGCGCGTTAGCTTTATTAACATGGAAGTTATCGCCAAATGGCGTCAGCTTACTTTCAGAGCAAAGTGCTGTTTTAGTTTATTTAGGGTTATGTTTGTTGTTTATTGCTGAGTTAATACAAACCTATAAAGTAAATATTAAAGTTTTTCAAACTACCATTCCGGCAGCACAACAATATAAATTTAAGCAAGTGGCGGTTTTGAACGTATTATATTTTGCTACCTTTGGCTCTGAGCTTGCGGTGATTTCTATGTTGCCACTTTTCTTCGCAGAAACCTTTGCCCTAGATATGGTGTTCGCGGCAATGTTGGCGTCAACTTACGCCTTTATGAATTTAATGTCGCGTCCAGGCGGAGGCTGGTTAAGTGATAAATTTGGCCGTAAGAAAACACTGTTAATATTAACTGCAGGTTTAGCGGTTGGTTATTTTGCCATGTCGCTGATTTCTGCGTCTTGGCCGCTGGCATTAGCCGTAGTAACAGCAATGCTATGTTCTTTTTTTGTTCAGGCCGGTGAAGGTGCAGTTTTTGCAGCCGTACCGTTAATTAAACGTAGTCTAACGGGGCAAATTGCTGGCATGACAGGCGCCTATGGTAACGTTGGCGCGGTTGTTTATTTAACTGTATTAACCTTTGTTCCTTATAGCCAATTTTTTCTAGTTATTGCCGTAACTGCAGTAATAGGATTTGTCGCCTTATTATTTATGGAAGAGCCTAAAGGTAGTATGACCGAAGTTCATGAAGATGGCACCGTAGAGCTAATAAGCGTCAGTTAAGATTATGATTGCAAATAAAGTAAATCACCAAGATGAGATAGTAAAAAGCGCAGCGAAAATCAGTGCTGCGCAACCTCAAGGTAAAGCTATTTTAGAAGTTGTCATTGGCGGCGCATCTAAAGCAGGTAAAAAAGCTGAAAACCAAGATGCTTTTGCGGCATTGCAACCTAATGCGGCTGAGCGAGAGTCAAAAGGTATCGCTATTGCTATTGCTGATGGCGTTTCAAGTGCTAGCCATGCAGCTCAAGCATCGCAAATGTCAGTAACACAATTTATCCAATCTTATTACGCGACTGCAGAATCATGGTCAACAGATAAATCTGCCGCTAAAGTACTAAAAAGTTTAAACCAGTGGCTATTTTCTCAGGGTGAAAGAACCAATGACTTTGGACGGGAAGGTGAAAGTAACAGTCAGAACCCCCGACAAAATCAAGCTAATGTTCATCAACATAGTGTTCAATGGCTGACCACATTTACTGCGTTAATTGTTAAGTCATGTCGTGGATATATTTTTCATGTTGGTGACACGCGTATTGGCAAATATCGCCATGATGATATAAGCGCTGGCATGTTCGAAAGTATCACCAGAGATCACAATCAAAAACATGGTCTTAGCTCGAGCGTACTGACGCGAGCTTTAGGCGCTGACAGTCATTTAAAGGTCGACCAATATCAGCTGGCTGTCGACGTTGGTGATGTTTTTGTCCTTACTAGTGATGGTGTGCATGAATATTTATCTAATCAGCAACTAGCTAGCTTATTATCTACTATTTCTAAGCAGCCAAATAAAGCCATGCTTGAACAAGCAAGCTCAGAAATTATCGCACAGGCAATTGCTGCAGGTAGCCAAGATAACCTCAGCTGTGTATTAGTTTATATCCAATCAACGCCGAAGCGAGAGTTAGCTGAAATTCAGCAAGACTTATTAACACAAGTAATACCGCCGGCCTTACAGGTAGGACAGAAGCTTGATGGTTACCAAGTGAAAAATATATTACATGCTAGTGTACGCTCGCATTTGTATTTAGTTGAACATGCTGACCATGAAGCTCCTCTGGTGCTAAAAGTACCCTCAGTAAATTTTATTGATGATGCTATTTATATTCAGGGTTTTCTTCGGGAGGGTTGGGTAGGTGAACGGATAAAGCATCGTAATGTGATGCAGGTCATTGCTAAGCAACAGCGCAGTAAGTCTTTATATCATGTTTGTCAATTTATTGATGGCCAGCCGTTAAGTGAATGGATGCATGATAATCCAAGCCCAAGTATTGCGCAGGTGCGAGATATTGTTGGTCAAATAATCAGTGCGCTACGTGCATTCCAACGTCTTGATTTAGTGCACCGAGATTTAAAGCCTGACAATATTATGATTAACGCATCAGGGGAAATAACCTTAATTGATTACGGCACAGTGTTGATTGCGGCTCAAGATGAGGCGACTAATACTTTGCCCGAAACTGTGCCACAGGGCACGTTAAATTATATTGCACCAGAAACGCTATTGACTATGCATGCTGATCACCAAAGTGATTTATTTTCATTAGGCGTGGTTTGCTATGAAATGTTATCAGGGGCTTTGCCATATAAACCGATGGCATCTAGTCATGAAAAAGCGAAAGATTATCCATTTTGGCGATATCATAGTATTAAAGACTATCGTCCTGACTTACCATTATGGCTAGATTTAGCGTTGCAAAAATCTGTGCAAGCTGATCCAAAAGCACGTTACCAAGCTTTTTCTGAGTTTCTAGCTGACTTAAATAAACCAAATGTTGATGTACTACAAGAATATCAAAACCTACCTTTAATAAAGCGTTACCCAGTGCAGTTTTGGCAAACGGTAGCGTTTGCCTTGTTTATTTCACTATTAATCTCGCTTGCTTTTTAGTACCCATATTTTCACTTAACTTTTTAGAGCCCTATAAACTTCACTTTAATCGTTAATGTTAACTGCACAGCACTGGTGCGCCTGCATCATCATGCTAGTGCATAATTCTATTGTTTAGTTTGTGAATTATCCTTACGTATTGTTTTTATTGGTGAAATTTAACTGGCATTGGCTTTGCAATTACTATGGCTAAGTAAAGTTAAGTGAATTTAAACTCAATAACATAGCGCCAAATTTTAGTGCTGGGTTGTTTAGTCTGCCGCTTTTCTTCGGTTCGGCATAAGCAATGATAAGTAGGTATGTGAAGATGGATAGTCAGGTAGATAATCAGGTAGTCGAAAAAACAAAAGTTGTAGTGGTAGGCAATGGCATGGTTGGTCATCACTTTGTTGAACAACTTGTTGAACTCAGCAAAAAAGAGCAAGTGATCGAAATAACCGTACTCTCAGCTGAATCTCGACTTGCCTACGACCGTGTGCACCTTTCTGAATACTTCGCCGGCAAGTCTGCTGCCGACTTAGCCATGACAGATGAAGAAACCTATCAAAATTGGCAGGTTAATTTTGCCGTTAATGCAAAAGTTAGCCATATCGATAAAAACGAAAAATTTGTAGAAACAGAGCAAGGGCAGCGCTATGACTACGACAAACTCGTATTAGCAACAGGCTCTTATCCGTTTGTTCCTCCCATTCCTGGTAAAGATCAAGAACATTGCTTAGTTTACCGTACTATTGATGATTTAGAAGCCATTAATGCCAGTGCCAAAGTCAGTAAAGTTGGTGTTGTTATTGGCGGTGGATTACTGGGTTTAGAAGCCGCTAATGCATTAAAGCAATTAGGTTTGAAAACGCATGTAGTTGAATTTGCTCCACAACTCATGGGTGTACAAGTTGATGCCGGTGGTGGGCGATTATTAAAAGATAAAATTAATGAACTTGGTGTTGAAGTTCATACCTCAAAAGCCACCAGCGAAATTACTGCCGGCGAGCAATGTCGTTATAAATTGTGTTTTAGTGACGGTAGTGAATTAGAAACTGATTTGATCTTATTTTCAGCTGGTATTCGCCCATTTGATCATTTAGCACGCAGTTTTGACTTGGCTATTGGTGAACGCGGTGGAATTGTCATTGATAACCAATGCCAAACTTCAAATGAGAATATTTATGCGATTGGCGAATGTGCGTTATGGAATAATTTTATTTTTGGTTTGGTGGCACCTGGCTATGCCATGGCAAAAGTCGCCGCAGAACATATTCTAGGACAAAGCGCAGAATTCACTGGTGCTGATATGAGTACCAAGCTCAAACTGATGGGCGTAGAGGTTGGGTCAATTGGTGACGCTCATGCAAAAACTGCAGGCTCTCTTTGTTACATCTATGAAAACCAGCCAAATGGCGTTTATAAGAAAATAGTGGTTAATGGCGATAAAACTCAACTATTAGGCGCGGTAATTATTGGCGATACAAGTGAATACGACACCCTTTTACAATATATGCTTAATGGTATTGAATTACCTGAATCGCCAGAAGCGCTTATTTTACCTATGGCAGCTGATAAACCTGCGTTAGGTGTTGATGCTTTACCTGATAGTGCGACTATTTGTTCTTGCCACAATGTTACCAAAGGCGACATTGTTAGCGCTATAGATGGTGGTGCTTGTACTGTGGGTGATGTTAAAAGCTGCACCAAAGCTAGCTCTGGTTGTGGTGGTTGTACAGCGCTGGTTAAAAATGTTACTGATAGCATATTAGAACAACGGGGCGTGGAGGTTAAAAAAGATATTTGTGAGCACTTTGCTTATTCACGCAGAGAACTGTTTGATATTGTGAAAGTGGAAAAAATTACCACCTTTGAACAATTGCTGTCTTCACATGGTCAAGGTTTAGGGTGTGAAGTTTGCAAGCCGCTAACGGCTTCTATCCTCGCTTCAGTATGGAATGATTACATTTTAGAAAAATCCCATGTTGGCCTACAAGATACCAATGATACCTTCCTTGCCAATATGCAAAAAGACGGCACTTATTCCGTTGTACCTCGTATTGCTGCTGGCGAAATCACCCCCGACAAACTGATAGTGTTGGGTGAAGTTGCGAAAAAATACAGCTTATATACCAAAATCACTGGTGGCCAACGAGTCGATTTATTTGGTGCACGTGTTGAGCAATTACCGCTAATTTGGCATGAGCTGGTAGCGGCAGGTTTTGAAACGGGGCATGCCTACGGTAAGTCATTAAGAACGGTAAAGTCTTGTGTTGGTTCAAGTTGGTGTCGATATGGCGTACAAGACAGCATAGGTATGGCAATACTGTTAGAGAATCGCTACAAGGGCTTACGTGCGCCGCACAAAATCAAGTTTGCGGTATCTGGTTGTACACGTGAATGTGCTGAAGCGCAAAGTAAGGATATCGGTATTATCGCCACAGATAAAGGCTGGAACCTTTATGTTTGTGGTAATGGCGGTATGAAACCACGCCATGGTGATTTATTTGCCACGGATTTAGACGATGAAACACTGGTTAAGTATATCGATAGAGTATTGATGTTCTATGTCAATACCGGTGATCGATTACAACGTACGTCAGTATGGATGGATAACTTAGAAGGTGGTTTAAGTTACCTACAAAGCGTTGTAATAGAAGATAGTTTACAAATATCGACGGAACTTGAAAAGCAAATGCAGAGTATTGTCGGTACTTATCAATGTGAATGGAAAACAACCCTAGCGGACCCTGAAGCATTGAAGCGCTTTAAGCCATTTGTCAACTCAGACCAGACTGATTCAAATATAGTGTTTTTCGAAGAACGTCAGCAAATTCGTCCAGCGTACCCACATGAGCGTATTCCAGTTCAAGTTAGCGATAATGAAGCTGAAACTTCACTTGAAAAATCATCAGCGCAAAGCGCTAAAATTGTTGAACCTGCCTAAGGAGCAAGTCATGTCGTTAAATTCAGAAAATAGCCTACAATGGCAAACGATTTGTCAGTTAGACGATTTAGTATCGAATGCTGGCGTGTGTGCCTTACTGGAGCAAGGTAGCAGCTCCTTAAATGACAGTGAGCAAGTCGCCATTTTCCACTTGCCCAATACCAAGCAACAAGTTTATGCCATTGGCAATTATGATCCTATTGGTCAAGCTAATGTGTTGTATCGCGGCATTGTTGGCAATATTGGTGAAGATATCGTGGTTGCTTCGCCTTTATACAAGCAACACTTTTCGTTACAAACAGGGCAGTGCTTACAAGAGAACGTTAGCGTTAAAAACTACCCTGCACGTATTGTTGATCAGCAAGTGCAATTACTGGTTTAGCACAGAGTTAAGTTTTTAAATTTAACGGGTTAATTAAAAGACAGTTATAGAACTGTTATTGATAAAATAGGCTGCATTGCTGATGTGCAATGCGCCAAAGGGGAATGTTGTGCGGCCTGAGCAAATCGTCGAAAGTACCTGTGCTTACTGTGGTGTTGGCTGTGGGGTCGATATTACAAAGCAAGGAGATAAAGCCAGTAAGTTAACCGCAAGTGCTGATCACCCGGCAAATTTTGGCCGTCTTTGTGTGAAAGGCAGTAACTTAATCAATACGCTTGATGTAAGCGGGCGCTTACTTGTGCCAGAAGTTAACGGTGAAAGTGTGTCATGGCCTGATGCAATCGAAAAAGTTGCCAATGGCTTTGCTGATACCATTAAAAAATATGGTAAAAATTCAGTGGCATTTTATGTTTCAGGGCAATTACTAACAGAAGATTATTACCTCGCAAATAAACTTATGAAGGGCTATATCGGCTCAGGTAATATTGATACCAATTCAAGGCTCTGTATGTCGTCCGCTGTAGCAGCTTATAAGCGTAGCTTCGGCGAAGATGTGGTGCCGTGCAATTATCGCGATCTAGAAACAACGCAGTTATTATTGATCACAGGTTCAAATGCGGCATGGACGCATCCGGTTTTATTTCAACGTATAGAAAGAGCCAGAAAAGTTAATCCTAATATGAAGGTGGTGGCTATTGACCCTAGAGCAACGGCGACCACTGAATCTGTTGATTATCATCTTGCCATAAAGCCTGGAACAGATGCGGCATTTTTTAATGGCTTACTAAGCTATCTTTCGTTATACGGCGGGCTCGACGATAACTATATAGCACAGCACACCGAAGGCATTGATGACGCATTAGACGTGGCTAAGCTATGGCCGATTGAGCGTGTAGCGGCGTACTGTGATATTAAACTCAGCCAACTGGTGCAAGTGTATAAATTATTTTCTCAAAGTAGTTCTGCCATCACACTGTATTCAATGGGTATTAATCAGTCGAGCTCTGGCGTTGATAAATGCCAAAGTATTATTAATTGCCACTTAGCGAGTGGCAAAATAGCCAAGCAAGGCTGTGGCCCTTTCTCTATTACCGGTCAGCCGAATGCTATGGGCGGGCGAGAAGTTGGTGGCTTAGCGAATCAATTAACCGCTCATCTTGATATTGAAAATGC
>Ga0209707_1000020_pt1 | contig 102036 bp, 87 predicted proteins | sample EN4Hudsemesocosm_FD_184630 | JGI IMG/M metagenome (GOLD analysis project Ga0209707, IMG submission 184630) | Methane-oxidizing microbial communities from mesocosms in the Hudson Canyon - EN4B Hudson Canyon (SPAdes) (version 2) | ecosystem: Environmental > Aquatic > Marine > Cold seeps | place... | reverse complement strand
AACACGGCTTCAAACAAGAACTTTTTACCACTATGCTCGGCGCTAGCGGTGGTCCAAAATGGTTTTCATTATTTGGTTTAGACAAATATTTGTTTGGTGAATATTTTAAAGACCGGACAGCTGAATTAAATTTAATCGGTTCGTCAGCAGGAGCATTTCGATTTGCCGCTCTTAGCCAGCAAGCTCCTGTCGCAGCCATTACCCGTTTAGCTACCTTGTATTCTGAAACGACCTATTCGCAAACGGCGGACGCAAAAGAAATCACCGAAAAAGCGATCACACTCCTTGATGACGTATTGGGCGACACGGGTTGTGAAGAAATAATTAATAATCCAGTATTTAAAGCGCATTTTATTGTTGCTAAATGCCGAGGTTTAACTGCGCTTGAACATAAGTTACCGTTAATGTTCGGTTTAGTCGCTAGCATGGTATTTAACCAAGTTAATCGAGGTCTACTGGCTAAACAGTATCAACGCTTTGTTTATCATCATCCTAAAAGCCAAGTAACCATTAGCGATGACTTTAATTTCAACAATCAGTATCATGCGTTAAATAAGCAAAACTTGTCATCAGCCTTGCTCGCTTCCGGCTCTATACCTATAGTAATGAATGGGATTAAGGATATTGCGGGCTCCGCTAAAGGCTTATATCGAGATGGTGGCATTATTGATTACCATTTTGATGTTAACACCAGCCCAAGTGCAGGTTTGACACTTTACCCGCACTTCTCATCAACTCCCAAGGCTGGTTGGTTTGATAAAAATTTAGCACGTAAAGTCAGTTCAAAGCATTACCAAAACACTGTGATGTTAGTACCATCTAATGAGTTTATTGCTCGCTTACCGTTTGGGAAAATTCCAGACCGTAAAGACTTTACTGATTTAGACGCAAGCACGCGGATAAAGTATTGGCGAACGGTGTTAAAGGAGTCTGAAATTTTAGCCGATGAATTTGCAAAATTAGTCGCTACATCAACAACCGAAAATATTAAGTTGATAGAATGCCAGTAACGCAAAGCTCTTTCTACTGATGGATTAGTAACAATATGACCGATAAACCTTTAATTATTTGGGATAAAAATACCTTTGAAATAGGTATTGAATTAATTGATGCCCAACATAAAAAGTTAGTCGGCTATATTAACGAACTGGCATTGGCGATTAACAATAATCAAGAAACAGCTCTCATTACTGAGTTATTTAAAAAACTCCACGATTACACCATATTTCATTTCAAAGCCGAAGAAGGCTACATTCTCAGTTTAAGTAAAAATGATTGTTTACTTCACCAGCTTCAACATAAACATTTCAGCGAAGAATTGGATAGAATTTTAACCTTAGGCGAATCGGCAAAAATATCTGAAGAATTACTGTATTTTCTAACTGACTGGTTGCTGCATCATATTCAAATAGAAGATAAAAAGTTTTTCATTCAGCTGCAAACTAAGCGATAGTAAAACACTCCACAAACACATTAAAAACGCACTTGCCTATGAACTGCTTGCCTATGAACTGCTTGGCTATGAACTGCTTGGCTATGAACTGGTTGGCTATGAACGGCTTGGCGATAAATAAAACATAAAGAGCCTTCAATATAAGATAATAAAAGGCTCGATTAATTTATCTTTGTACTCAGCCTAATATTACTTGGCAATTTTTTGATAAATGGCGCAAGCCGCACCAGCAGGATCTTTAATCACTGCATACTTATCACTACCCATCGACTTAACTTCTGTCACCAATGCTCCGCCTTTTGCTTGCACCGCAGCAATAGACGCTTCAATATCAACCACTAAAAAGTACGGCAACCATGCTGGCGGTAAATCTTTATTCACGCCTTGCGCATGACAAATACCGCTAACCGCTTCGCCATTAATCGGCTCAAGCATCGCGTAATCGTCATAGTCGCCCATTGATACACTTTCGCTCTTCCAGCCAATAACATCTTCATAGAATGATTTAACGTTTTCAGCATCACCTACCGATAAATCAAGCCATGCCATTGTGCCAATTTTATTGTCGCTCATATGCTATCTCCATTTATAATTTTGAGTTTTTAGGATTTCTTGGATAAAACTTATCAGGTAACGCATTAATATGTTCAAAAAAACGGGTGTCTTTATAAGGTAGCTTCATAAAGCCTGAAATACCAAAGCCAGTTATGGTCGGTAATAGCTGCAACAACTCAGTTAAACATTGCGTAAACTCTGCTTCTTTATCGTGATTTAGTAACATTAAATAGCTGTGAATTTTCAAATGTCGCGGTAATACCTCAAAAATAATACAACCGGTATGATGAATTTGGTTTAAGCGCGCTAATACTGCCATTATTTCATCTGGTAAATATAAGTATTCATCCGGATCTTTACCGTCTTCAAAGTAAGAATGTAAACGAGTTACATCATCAATATCGGCAACATCACTAACATCATATTTTATCGTTTGTTCTGCACCTGCCTGAAATGGTAAGGCTTCATTTTCTCGTTCAACATGCAAAGTGTTACGGGCATCAAACAAACAACTTTTAAATACACCTACTCTAAAAATCCCTTGGGCAAGTCGTACCATGTTATTCACTGCACTTTGAAATGATGCTTTTAATTTGGGATCAAATAACGATAAGTTTGAATCAATATAAACTCCGTCTTTTTCCCAACGCACAGCCAAACCACCTACGACAGGAAAGTTCGCTAAACGGCTTACCGCCGCAACAAATGCTTTCTCCGTATCGCCCATGCCCATCAGGTAGTTTTTATAATATTTTTCTAGTTGCACATCATCAATATCGTCCAACTGTTCTCTATCAGAAGATTCACGTAGAAAAGATTTACGCGAACCATAAACAACGGTATCAATATCTTTGTTATATCGTTTACACCATACAGGTACTAAAGGCACAATATTTATTGCTAAAGGCGGCTCGGCCAATACGGTGTTTTTAAGTAGGTGAAGATGCTTAAAAAAATAATCGCCAGCTTTATTGCGTAAAGCGCGGTCTTTACTCAACATACCTGCTAATACTTGCGCTAATAACTTAGGTAAACCTAAAGATGAAGGGGTTATAACTGCACTGCCATAACGACATGATTGTCCTGATGCTATAGCATAAAGCGTTGCTGCTAGCCCTTGTTCATCAAATCGAGGTGAGGACATTTCACCACTAATTTGCTCAGGGCCAATAAAGTAAACATCACCCAAGCGGGCATTACTATTTTGTAAGTCGCTGCTCATTAAATCCATGATGTTATTAGCCGTTGTTTGCCCATGCACATCAAGTTGCGCAGTGACTGCTGAGCCCCAATCCACCAAATATACCTTTTCGGTTTCGGGATCAAAAACTACATTCGACGGTTTAATATCGCCATGCACATATGGCTTGCCTTTAGTGTGCTGACTGGCATCGCGTAAATAACTCAATATATCAGCAAGCTGTAAAGCTATTTTAATAACAAGCTCTGCTGGCAATGGCCCGCGTTTATGCGACAACTGCTCAAGATCAATCCCCGGAGCGCGCTGCATATGAACAATTGACTGCCGTTTAATTTTGTAATATTCAACAATTTCGGGAATTCTACTGTGGGCCAATTGCCCTTGTATTTCAGCTTCTTCAGCTAAGCGGTCTTGCACATGTTGCGGTAAGTTGATTCGAGAGAATTTAAAAACTTGTGATAGGCCATGCTCGTCTTCACCACCAAATACAAAACCGTAAGCGCCTTTGCCAATCAGTGAAATATTTTGATAACCCAGCAAGCTAAGTTGCTGCTGACAAAGTTCAACCCACTGTTTTAACTTGGTAGCATCTTCATGGTTAAGCAGGTAAATCGATTGTTCTTCGGCAATATAAAAGTGCTGGAGTTTTTTCTCTGCCACATGCAACCTCTTGGGAAACGTGAAAAGGACTAATTTTAATAGTGACAAGGTAGTTTATAGGGCTGAAAAACATGTATTGCCGACGTATTATTTCGCTAATAAGCAAAGGCTAAAAACGTATATTACCTTAACAAAATCATATCATGATTTAGCAACAACACTAGCCAGTTCCATGAAATAATTAGTCTTTACTCACACAAAGCGTTACATGGACTTGTTGCTATTACCTCGCTGCCGAGCCACTAGCGCACTAAATTTAGGTAGAATATCGGTGTTATTTACTAAGGTTTGTTGATTATTTCCTGAGACTTTCCATACTGCTTGTTCGTTAAAAATATAATTGAGATGAAACCCTTTAAGGCTGCGAAGGTACTTTATCGCATCAGTAGAGTTATCTAATATTAACGGGTTAGTTGTATGCTCATTAGGGTAATACGCTAAAACAATATGAGGCATAGTTATTTGCTTTTTATGCGCTACTTTTACGAAACTATCAACATCAGCCTGCATGAGTTTAAGGCTTTCTTTTGGAATACCTATTCGGATCAATAGCTCGCGTTTTAAAAAAGCATAATCTTCACAGTCACCTTTACCACTTTTTAACGCCTCAATTGGCGCTGCCCAATAGTCCAACAAACCATATTGTCGTTGATCTAATTGATATTCAATTCGGTGATTAATGGTGTAATTTATTTGCTTGATGATTTCTCGCGTCGATTGAGAATTATTAGATGAATATTGACTAACAATTTCGTTTGACGATAACTGACTACAGCCTGCAAGCAATAAAACAGCAGCAGTAAAAAAGCGATATTTACAAAATTTCATAATAGGGTAATGCATTTGCCAAAGATGAATACGCACTTTGGTTAGTTAAAAATAAATAACGCTATTGTAGAAAAGTTGTACTATCGCGACTGTTATAAGATGAAACCGCTAGCAATAAGATGTATCGCAAAGAAAAAGGTAAGTACCTAAATTCTCGGGGTTATATTTCACGCACCTTAAAAACAGTTAAGTAAATCGACATTTGTAACAAAAGCGTCACACTGCATAGCTATAATGGCGATATTGGTTATTTGACATAATGACTTTCTCTAGCATGAACTTTGGCATTTCCCCTATGTCTTCGCCCTAAATCAAGCATCTTGGTTTAGGGCTTTTTTTGTCTTAAGTACTTCATCTTTAAAACCCATTGTGCAATAGTTAATCACTATCTAAGGAAAGCTTAAAAAAAGGGATAATATGAATAGAATTAAGCTATTAGCAACACTCTTTGTTGGTATATTCATCGGTTACACTGTCGCTACTTTTTCATTTTCCAATAAACAAAACGAGAGTGGTTTAGTACAAGAGCAACAATTGAATTATTCCAACATAAACGAAAAACAGCCAGACATAGCGTACGTAAATGCTCCTAATTCCAGTAAAAACATTTCTAGCCCATTAGCCGATAAAGTCATAGATCCTTCATCGCGGGTAACACAGGTTTCAACGTCATCTCACCAAAAGCTTGAAGCTGAATACCAACAACTTGACAAAGCATACCTGCAATCTAAAAGAAAAATTTCCTCATTACAGCGAAAACTGGATGAGTTTGATGAAAGCAATATTTCTACAAAGCAAATGGAAGCGTTAGTAGTCGAGCCATTCAAAAATAGTATCGGTAACTTTGTCGGCGCAGAAAGAAATGAAATCTATAATTTTCATCAAGAAGAAGAGGATCTTGATTGGGGTTACAATATGCAAAATAATATCAGTGACTTTATTTCAACCCATTACAACGCTAATGAAGTAAACCTAGTGTCCGTTATATGTAAACAACAAAGATGTGAACTTTTAATCATTCAGAATGTTGATGAAGCTTGGCGAAAAATAGCACAGGATTTGGGTTACCAAGATTGGTGGAAGTTTAGATCTTCTAACTCAACATCTCATAACCATCCAGATTCAGATAGTGCCTTAGCCATTTATACTTTCTTAGCTTTATAGCTATTTATAAATCTGCACATATACGCTCTTTCACATCCATGTGATCGCGTTATACCGTACATCCTGTACATAAAAAAGCCTGCATAAAGCAGGCTTATAAAAGTCAAAAGTTCAGTAAAAACTATGACATATGTACTAGCATATTGCTTGGCTCTTCAAGGAATGACTTCCATAAGTTACAAAAACGAGCAATAGTGCCACCATCAATTGTACGGTGATCGCCAGACCAACTTACTTGCATAATCGAACGCGCTTCAACTTCACCTTTGTCGTTAAAACGTGGCAGTTTTTGTAGCTTACCTAAGGCAACAATTGCAGACTCTGGCTTGTTGATAATAGGCGTTGCCACCGTACCACCAATAGCACCAATATTTGAAATAGTGATAGTACCACCTTTCAAATCAGCCGCTGGAACACGACCTGAGCGAGCATCATTCGTTAAACGCGTAATATCAGCTGCTAAATCTAAAATAGATTTAGTTTGTACCTGTTTAACATTAGGTACTAACAAGCCAACTTTCGAGTCAACCGCCATACCAATGTTATGGTCATCAAAATACGTAAGCTCTGTGCAGTCTTCATTGACTTGCGTATTCACTAACGGGAATTGCTTCAGCGCTAATGACATTGCTTTCATAAAGAAAGGCATCATGGTTAATTTGATATCTTGCTTAGCGTAAACTTCTTTAAGTTCACCACGCAATTTAATCAAATTAGTCATATCGATTTCTTCACAATAGGTAAAGTGTGGAATAGTCGATACAGAGTTAACCATAGCTTTTGCCATAACCGCTTTAATACCGCGAATTGGCTCAACACGTGTGCCACCTGTAACCGCGTTAGCAGCTACGGTAGGAGTTGCTGAAACTGCTGGTGCTTCATTAAAAGCAACAACATCTTCTTTGTAAACACGACCTTTTTTACCACTACCTGAAACTTGATGAATATTAACATCTAATTCACGAGCAATACGGCGTACCGCAGGGCTTGCCACAGCTTTTTCATTTACTACTTTACTGGCTACTTTTGCAGGTGCAGTTTTAGCAGCTACAGGAGCTTTAGTTACTGCAGTTTTTGCTGTTGGTGCTGTTGGTGCTGTTGGTGCTTCAACTACAGGGGCAGCCGCAACTGCTTGCCCTGTTGCGGCAATTTCAACCGCAAATAAAGGCGAGTGTACTTTAGCAATTTCACCTTTAGCATAATAAAGTTTAACAACCGTACCGTTATGCATAGCTGGAATTTGCACTAGGGCTTTGTCCGTCATTACATCGGCAATCGGTTGATCTTCTTCAATCACATCGCCTTCAGCAACTAGCCATTCAACTAATTCACATTCAACAATACCTTCACCAATGTCCGGCAAAATAAAGTCTTCTACTTGTGTACCTGAAACAGGTGCAGCACTTTCAACAACTGCTTGAGCAACGGGTACTTCAGCCACAGCTTCAGCTACAACTGGCGCACTGTCACCTTCAGGTGTCATAGCAAACAATGGCGAGTGTACTTTAGCAATATCGCCTTTAGCGTAATAAAGCTTATCAACAACACCTGAATGCATCGCTGGAATTTGTACTAAAGCTTTATCTGTCATCACATCAGCAACTGGCTGATCTTCAACAATCACATCGCCTTCTGCTACTAGCCATTCAACCAGTTCACATTCAACGATACCTTCACCAATGTCTGGTAATATAAAATCAATGCTCATGCTCTAAAATCCTAGTAAGTCATACTGTTTTTAATTGCTTCGTAGATCTTCAAATGATCTGCAACATATTCTTTTTCAAGTGCTAATGGGTATGGTGTATCCATACCACACACGCGAGCAATCGGCGCTTCTAAATGCAAGAAACATTCTTGTTGAATAGTTGCGGCAATTTCACTAGCAAAGCCTGCTGTTAATGGTGCTTCTTGGCTAACAACAAAACGACCTGTTTTAGTAACAGAATTTGCAACCGTCTCAATATCCCAAGGTAAAATGGTACGTAAGTCAATGATTTCACATGAAATATCATCAGCAGATGCTAATTCAGCGGCTTTCTCAACGATTTCCATTTGAGCGCCCCACGCTAATAACGTGATGTCACTACCTTGTTGAACAACTTCAGCTTTACCTAATGGTAATTGGTAATCTTCTTCTGGTACTTCACCAACCGAGGCACGGTATAAGCGTTTTGGTTCGAAAAATACTACTGGGTTGTCGTCACGAATAGACGCCAATAACAAACCTTTAGCTTGGTACGGGTTACGTGGCACAACCACTTTTAAACCAGGCGTATGAGCAAAGTAAGCTTCTGGTGATTGGCTATGATATAAACCACCGGCAATGCCTCCGCCGTATGGCGTACGAATTGTTAACTTACCTACATCAAATTCATTACCACTACGGTAACGGAATTTAGCTGACTCATTTACAATTTGGTCAAAGGCTGGAAAAATATAATCAGCAAATTGAATTTCAGCAATTGGTGTACTGCCTTGAGCAGCTAAACCATTCGCAAAACCAATAACACCTTGCTCAACTAAAGGCGTGTTGAAACAACGGTTTTTACCGTATTTGTCTTGTAAACCACTCGTTGCGCGGAAAACGCCACCAAAGTGACCAACATCTTCACCAAAACAAACTGCACGATCATTCTCGGCCATTACCGTATCAAGCGCGTTATTAATCGCTTGTAATAAATTCATTTGCGCCATTACTTAATTCTCCCAGCAGTGAACGGATAAGCATCGGGATATTTCTTAATATGTTCTTTTAATTGTTCGAACTGACTTTGCAACAATGGTGGTGCTTGGTCATAAACATCAGTAATTAAGTCTTCAACCGGTGGCTTATCAATTTTCTCTGATACTTTAACCGCCGCTAACACTTCATCACGTAGTTTTTCAAACAATGTTGTTTCTTGGGCTTCGTCCCACCAACCTTGCGCCAACATCCAGTTCTTCATACGAAGAATTGGGTCATGTTCTTGCCATTTAGCTTCTTCTTCGCGTGTACGGTAACCTGAAGGATCATCAGAAGTTGAGTGAGCACCTAAGCGATAAGACATCGCTTCAATCAGCACAGGCTTACCTTCTTTAACGGCATATTCACGCGCTAATTGCACAGCGGCAATTACTGCTAAAATATCGTTACCGTCAATTCGAAGTGTTTTCATGCCGTAACCAACACCACGAGATGCAATGCCGTTACCCATGTATTGCTCATCTGATGGCGTTGAAATAGCGTAGCCATTGTTACGACAGAAGAAAATAACAGGAGACTGATGAACAGCAGCCATATTTAAACCGGCATGGAAATCACCTTCAGAAGCAGCACCTTCACCGAAGTAACAGATAGTTACAGCGTCTAAACCTTGCATTTTCTGCCCGTAAGCATAACCTGCGGCTTGTGGGATTTGCGTGCCTAACGGTGATGAAATCGTCATGTAGTTCAACTCATTACTTCCGTAATGAATTGGCATTTGACGACCTTTACCTAAATCTTGTTCATTACTGAACATTTGGTTCATAAAGTTTTCAAGGCTAAAGCCACGAAACATTAATGCACCCTGTTCACGATACTGCGCCATGATCATATCTTGATCTTTCAGGCCTGCAGCACCACCAACACTTGCGGCTTCTTCACCGAGTGCTGCCATATAGAAACTGATGCGACCTTGGCGTTGTGCCGCCACCATACGTTCATCTAAAACACGATGAAAAGCGAGAGTTTTGTAGGTTTTGGTGGCAAGTTCTTGATCAATTTCCGGCATGATAGCATTTTCATAAATGCTGCCATCTTGCTTCAATATTTTAAGGATTGGAATTTCAACTGAATGACCATCAATAAAAGCTGGTTGGTGTACTACCGGGCTTTCGTTATATATGTCAGTGTTCATAGCCTTCTCTTTTTTATTAACCTTGAATGACAAGGTGACATCAAACATTCACTAATTATTAACCACCGAAAGTATAGAAGCTTTCACGGTAAGATGAATATTTATGTCATTGTTATGAATTGTTGGTTGTAATAATCGCAAGCACTTTACCTTTACGTAAACTGAAAAACAAGTTTAGTAAGCAAAGTTGGCGCTTTTATTTAGCTAAACACGAGCATAATTGTTTACAGTTATGCTCGCTAATAAAGAGCTGACCAGTTGCTTAGTTATGCACAATTCACCAATTTGATGAATAACCTGAGCATATAAGCCTGTTTAGGCAGAGATTTTTTGTACTTAACAGAATCTACGTACCTATTTGTCCAAACGCATAGTCCATTTAGGCACAGGTTATTAGTTCCAGACATAACCTAAGTACACCTAGGCTCAAACATACGCCTTTTGGGCACAAGTTATTAGATCCAGACATAACCTAAGTACCTCATCACCTAAACATAAGCCATTTAGGCAAGTGTAGTAGGAGTAACTGTTAGCATTGCGCGTTGACCAATAGCAACATTAGCATTTGGGAAAATAATCGCTTCGCCATCTTGCTGGGTTTTCACTTCATTATCGCCGTCAATGGCTAATACATGGCCTTGTGGGAAATCAGTAAAGTTTTCAACATCATCTGCAAAGGTTAGAGAAAAATCTTCATGATGACGATCAATAACTTGAGAAATTTCATACAGGTTAAAGTCTTCTGTTTGGTATGGCGTTAGCTCAAGGTCTTGGCCTGAAACGAACTTAGTTAAGGTTTCACGCACTTGAATAAACTGACTCATATCATTTTCACCAAACGGACGCACTTTACCTAACTCAACTGTAAAAGCATCAGCGCCAAATTCATTCGACGAAAAATAGCTAAAAGTTGTTGTTGGTGAATGCGATAACAAAACAGTGCTAACACCACAGGCATTTAAAAACTGTAGCTGACTTTTCTTGCGTGGTGCGCCGTGTAAAAACGGGTAAACCGCAAATTTGTCACATTTAGAACCGCGAATAGCGGTATGTAAATCGTAATGACTACGCTGGCGTTCGCCGCCGTTGGCGCTAGGTAATTCGCTTCCGGCTTCAAAGAATGTTCTAACTGTATTCTCTAATAACAAAGCACGGTGTCGTTCTTTGTTAATTAAGCCCGCACCATTACCTTGGTCTTGTGAATGACCGCCTGAGAACAAGCGATTCATGTTTTCTTCAACGAAACGCTCAGCAATATTCATTGATGCTGGGTTGCCAAAAATAAATAATACCCGTTCGGCTAGCATTAATTCACCACGAATTAACTCGCCAATAATATCGCTACAAATTTCAATTGGCGCAGTCTCGTTACCATGCACAGCGCTTGATAAGACAATATCGTGATTACTGGCGCGATCAATCGGTTCAAAGGTAATTAAGCCAGTCTCTAAAACCGACACTTTACTTTTTGTTTGAGACGCTTGATGACAAACCTCAAAACTAAAAGCGCCACCAGGCAGTGACCATTCATTGGCACGCGTTATTGATAAGAAATCGCCACTTTGCTGTAGAGCAGATGCGAAGGCACTTGTTGAATTAGTTGTATTGGATAAATCACTCACGCGGTTTCACCTATTTATTTTGTCGAAAGCAGTAGCCGAATGTGTACTCGAATACTAAGGTCGAATTTATTTGAGCCGAACAAAACAAACTGCAGCCGACCTCGTTAATTATTGCGCGCTATTATACCGATTGGACTAATGAATTCACTGTTTAGCGAAAATTAAACATCTAAGTAAGAAATAATCCCCAGCAGAATTGAGCTAATTCTATTAACTACAACAAGCAAATTGGTGTGAGGACCTTAACTTAAAAACAATAACTTAAGAGATTAACTGACTGTTTAAAACCGTACGGTTCAAGTGAACTTAACCCCCTAAAACTCTGTTCAAAGAAATAAATCAAAAATCATCAGAAATTTTTTTAAATAAACTTCTAAAAAAACTGTAATAAAAAAGATTAGCTCAAGACTATGTATTTGTATCAAGAATGTTAAAAATTGAATTTAGCGATATTACGCGAATGAAACCAGCTGATTATCAGCACAGTTAATTGGAGCTTTACATGACAAATTTAGAAATCATCTTAATAATCTGCGTTATTTTTTCACTCTATGTTTTTGGGCTTTATGTTGATAAGCAGTATAACCTTCGCGTTATTGACTGGCTAAATGGCAACTCTTCTACGCCATTCGCAAAAACGCAAGAGAGCCAAGCAGTAAACACTGAGCAAAGCGAAAAATCAGAAGAAATAAAAGTGCTAAAAGCACGAATTGAAGTGCTTGAAAAAATAGTGACTGAACCCGCATTTGAGTTGAATCAGAAGCTTAACGCCCTTAAGTAGTTGCACATTGAGGGGTGAGCATTTGCTAATAGTCCATTTTAATCAGTAGCTGTTCTAAGTCAAAAATAGAGCAGCTTAACTGAGTTTAAAAAAGCGGTTTAGTTTTTAACGGCCAGTAATGAAAACTTTTATCGACAAAACTTAATTATTTCAATACATTATTCCCCTTCTCCTTAAAAGGAATTTAAGATGAAATTATTTCAGACTTCTTTTCAATGTATTACCAAGAAAGTTTTCGTTCTTTTCTTATTAATGAATACAACAAATGCTTATTCTTGTGATAACGCTCAAATGATTGATTATGACTACCAAATAAAAGAAACTTTAGGTAACGGATACTCTACATTTGGCAGATTATGGGTGCTCGATAATAAAAAGTCTTGTGTAAATTCACTTAGATATGCTGCTTGTATAACCATCACACCAGAAGGCGATTTTGCAGATTTAACCATTGAAATTAGCAAAAATAAAAATACTTCATCAACATATACCCAAAAGGTGAAATATAACTCCTCAGAAGTGATTCGTTTCAACACTTTGTCAATGGATGTCTATTTAAAGCTCTTTGTAAGTAATGTTATTGCTGATTCCAAAATGTCAGGAAAGTCTTGTAACAATGGTTTCCCAGCACTCCCTAGACAAGTTACTCGCAAAGAGTTAGATAATATGTATAAAGGATAGACATAGAGCCAATTGGTATCATCAAATGGAAGTTCAGCGAAAGCGAAGAGCCATTGAACCCAAAATTAACTGCTACCTATCAAAATTGAATTATTCTGTAATAGGTAAAATCGTCAAACCCAGTTTGTAGTACTACAAATTAATAATCTTCCTCGCCTGAATGCCCTATCGCTTTATTGGCAATAGCATATGAAAAACCTTTGGTGATCAAATGCCTTAATGCTTTTTGTTTTAGTTTCAAATCATCAATCGGCTCAGCGCCAAACTTTCTAATTTTTAGCGTCAGCGCTTTATCAAAGTAATCTTCATCACTAGTTTCTATGCCGCTAACACATTCATTGATCACGTGAGATGGGAAACCTTTTGCATAGAGCTTTTCTTTAATTTTATTCAGACCAATATTTTTTTCTGAAAAACTCATGGTTAAGCGCTGTGCATAACGCAGGTCATTCACAATGTCTCGCTCAATCAAATAATCTAATGCGGGCTCATTAAATTGAGTGTCGTCTTTAAACAGTAAATTGGCTTTTTGTAGCAGTTTTTTAGCGGAGTAATCACCGTAGCGCTCAATCAACCACAACATGTATGATTTTACCCGTTCATAAGAAATCACTTGTGGTTTGGCATCTTGCTTTCTTTTGTACATGTTAATGTGTAATCAATTAAGGCTATAATAGCCAATTATAACCACCCTCCCATTACTTTTGAACCTAAACCTCGGACATATATTTGTGAGTACGATTAACCAAAATAAAAACAAGCAGCCAAAATCTAATCACAAACACCTGCATCCGAGAAACTTGCATAAAACTGGTTATGACTTTCCTGCATTGGTAAAAAGTTACCCGCCATTAGCTCCCTTCGTAAAAGCGAATGTGCATGGCAATATTTCCATAAACTTTGCTGACCCTGAAGCAGTAAAAGCACTAAATGCTGCGCTATTAAAACAGCACTACAACATTAACGAGTGGGACATACCCGAAGGCGCACTTTGCCCGCCTATTCCTGGCAGAGTTGACTATATTCATTATATCGCTGAATTACTTGGTATTGACGACCCAGCTACAAGTAAAAAGGCTAGCAAAACAAAAATCAAACTGCTCGATATAGGCACAGGTGCCAACGGAATATATCCGCTATTGGCCAGTAATATATACGGTTGGCATTGTGTTGGCAGTGATATAAATAGCCAGTCAATTGACAACGTAGGTTCGATTATCGCTAAAAACCCTCAGCTTAAAAATAGCTTTGAACTACGTACACAACACGACAAAAATCATATTTTTAATGGCATCATTCAAGCTGGCGAATGTTTTGATGTCACGGTATGTAATCCACCGTTTCATGCGTCACAAGAAGAAGCACTAAAAGGTAGCAAGCGTAAACTTGACAACCTTGCTCGTAATCGTGGAGAACAAAAAGTAGCGAATCCAAGTAAGAATAACGCTACCTTAAATTTTGGCGGTCTAGACGCAGAACTTTGGTGCAAAGGTGGTGAACGCATGTTCCTTAAAAAACTCATCAAAGAAAGCCAAACATTTTCAACGCAGTGTCGCTGGTTTACTAGCTTGGTTTCTAAAATCGATAATGTTAAACCAGCAAAAAAACTAATTCAAAAGCTTGGTGCAACTGATATACGAGAAATAGAAATGAAACAGGGTAATAAAATCACTAGAGTATTGGCTTGGACGTTTAAATAAGCTGACTATAGAGTTTTAAATTACGACTTGTGTGTTTGGTTATTATCCAAGCACACAAACTATAACTCGCTTTACAAAGTGACCTGATAAACATCTACATTAAAGCCACGAAATTCAGAAGATTTAACAAACTTAAAGCCAGTTCGATTGATTACTTTAACCGAGCTAACATTTACTGACTCGATAAGTGCATGGATAGCGCTAAGTTTTAAGTGATTTTTAGCAAAATCTAATACACCAAAAACAGACTCAACAGCATATCCTTTTCCTTGTTGATCAGCGGCTAAGCGATAGTTAATATGTATAATTTCGTCTGCTTCCACTTTATGTTTGTTAAGACCACACACGCCAACAAACTCATGGTTAACAGAGTTATAAACAGCCCAATGCCCAAAACCATTTAAATCATATTGTTTTTTACAATTGGCGATATAATCATAAATCTGCTCTTGGCTATGAACCCCAACTGTCGAATATTGCATAACAAGTGGGTCAGCTAGCACTTTTGAGAGATCTTTCGCATCTTCACTCGTTATTTGACGAACATACAATCTTTTCGTTGCAAAAATAATCAAGATAAACTCCTAGTGATAAAGCGCTCAAAATAGGAGCTAATGATAGTTTTGTAATATGAGATTAAAACCCTTCTTTCATCATATCCAAACATAACAAATTCATCTATAAACTTTAGTAAATTACTAATTAAGGTGATGTTTTTAACGTGAAGTTACTATTGCTTATCGCTAATAAATTTTAATTTAACGAGACTCATTATATATGTATAGGAATATTACCAAAGCCACATGCTTCCCTAGTCTATTTATTGCATCTAGCGACAAACCAACTACCTTTATGAAATGCCGTTGAAGCTATCTGTTTTCGTTCTTAGTTGTACTCATTGATAAAATCGACATAAAAGATAATTTTAAAAGGTAACAATGATGAAACCACATTTTGTAAAAGCGCTACCGCTAATTATTGCTCTCGGATTTAGTCTTCATACTTACGCAGATACACGTATTGAACAAGTTTGGTCTTGTACGCTTAATGAAGGAAAGTCTATCGCCGATATCAAGGCACTCAATAGTAAGTGGGTAATTTACGCTAATAAAGCGGTTAAGGGTGGCGATATACAAAGCTATGTTGTAACCGCCGTTGTTGGGGAGATGGATGGGTTTATTTTTGTCGACTCGTTCCCAAGCATGGAATCATGGACAGCCAAAGAAGCAGCAATGGCTATTGGTGAAGGCAAAGAGTTAGTGGCAGCGTTTAATAAAATAGGAAAATGTCAATCAAACTCACTTTATTCGGTTGAAGAGAGTTAAATAATTCTTCCGTTTTTTATTCGCAATAAAAAACGACTAGCAACAAAAAAGGTGCCTAAAGGCACCTTTTATTATTTAGCTCTGAGTAAGTAACTAAATAAAACTCTTTTCAAAGCCCGTTCTTACATAAAATTATAAGCCTGCAGCAACAAATGCCGCGCTAACTAGCTTTTGGGCATCGCTAATAATTAACTGTAAGTGCGTGTCATCAATAAAGCTTTCTGCATATATTTTGTAAATATCTTCAGTGCCTGAAGGACGAGCAGCAAACCAGCCATTTTCGGTGCACACTTTAATGCCGCCAATTGCAGCATTATTACCTGGCGCATGTGACAATATTTGGCTGATTCTCTCTCCAGCTAAAATATCAGTGGTAATGGCTTCAGGTGTTAATGAGGTTAATACTTGCTTTTGTTGCAGGTTAGCTACGGCTTCAACACGGCCATAACATGGTTCACCAAGCTGCTGTGCAAGCTCTTGATATAACTGGTAAGGGTCTTTGCCGGTTACTGCTATCATTTCAGCAGCAAGTAAGGTCATGACAAAACCGTCTTTATCGGTTGTCCAACAGCTACCGTCACGAGCGATAAAAGTTGCACCTGCACTTTCTTCACCGCCAAAGGCGTAGCTTGAATCATGCAAGCCATCGACAAACCATTTAAAGCCAACAGGTACTTCTGAAAGTGGTCGGTCAATCAGTTTAGCAACACGGTCAATCATTGAACTTGAAACTAAGGTTTTGCCAATTTTAGATTCTGCAGGCCAATTTCTGTGGGTCATTAAATAGTGAATAGATACCGCTAAATAATGATTCGGGTTCATCAAGCCACCCGATTTCGTGACAATACCATGGCGATCAAAGTCAGGGTCATTACCAACAGCCACATCAAATTGGTCTTTTAGTGCGATCAAGCCAGACATGGCATAAGGTGACGAGCAATCCATACGGATTTTACCGTCTTTATCCAGTGGCATAAAGGCAAAGCTAGCATCAACTACAGGGTTAACCACATCAAGTTTTAAGCCATACTTTTTCGCAATTACTGGCCAGTAGTGAATACCTGAGCCACCTAATGGGTCAACACCAATATGTACACCTGCTTTTGCAATAGCTTCCATATCAATAACTTGGCTTAATTCATTCACGTAGAATTCAATAAAATCTTCACGAAAGAGTAATGACGACTGTAAAGCTTGAGCATAATCAACACGTTTAACATCAACTAATTTATTAACAATTATTTCGTTGGCACGTTGCTCGATAACTTTCGTTATTTCGCCTTCAGCAGGACCGCCATGAGGTGGATTATATTTAATGCCGCCATCCGTTGGTGGATTATGTGATGGCGTAATAATCAGACCGTCAGCTTGTACTGGCTGAGTTTTGTTATGAGCAATGATTAAACGCGAAATTACCGGCGTTGGCGTAAAGCCTTCATCAGCTTGGATAACCACAGGGACATTATTAGCAATTAACACAGAAACGGCAGAAGCAAATGCTGGCTCAGACAGCGCATGAGTGTCTTTACCTAAATACAATGGTCCTTTAAAACCTTGCGCTTGGCGATACTCTGCAACCGCCTGACAAATCGCCTCAATATGATATTCATTAAAGCTTAATTTGCTAGCGTTACCACGATGACCCGAAGTACCAAAGGTTACTTTTTGCTCAGCGATGGTGACATCTGGCGCTTGTAAAAAGTAATCACTGACTAAACGACCAATATTAATTCTGTCTTCTGGTCTTGCAGGTTTGCCAGCATGATGATGAATTGTCATTTAAATTCCTTGTCCTTTATAAAACTTAAGCCGTTATATTACCCACTGAACGACTATAATAAGTCGCGAATATTTTCTATATCTTGCTCGTTATAACCCAATGCGCGACCAACTTCTGTCAGCATCATTTTCTTACGCGTAGTGTTTGAGTTAGTAATAACCCAAAATGGGCTATCAGGAATTTGACGAGGTTTAGTACTGCTGCCACTAGCGGCCAATTCAGCCTCACTACCTGCAAAATATAAACGGTCACGACCTCTAATTTCATAAACAGCAGAAAATTGCTGGTTATGTACACGATATAGTGCCGCCAAAATAAGTAAAAATCGACCAACAGCGCCACGCTGCATGGCTAGCTCTTCTTTATTAATATAGTTAAATACTGAGCCATTTGTGTCGACTGTTGGTGCTGACGTTTCAACAGCAACTTCTTCAGTTTCTTCCACTTCAACAATTACAGCTGCAGGTTCAGCAATAACTTCCGCAGTAGCTTCGTCTGGTAAATTAATTAGACGGCGTAAGATCGATGATGCGCTTTCGCCAATATACTGGGTATTTGACGCAATGTGCTGATAAAGTTCTTCATCTATTTCGATGTTTTTCATTGATGACCCTAGGAAAATTGTTATAGATCGCGGCAAGATTATACTTACGTTAATAGCAAGTCTCTATAGAGGATTAACAATAGATGGCGATTTTTTTTAAATAGTTTAAGAAAACGACCCCATTCTCAAGTATTCGTCAGCAAATAATGATGATTCATTAAGGCAAATCATTGCATCAAAAACTAAAAACCCGCACAATTTCGCCAATCCATATATATACCCAAACCACTTGGGTATACACCAGCATAACATTGCACGACAGCAGCACCGAGAGACAAATGACTAAGCGACTTAACTATCAACAAATTGGCAGCGGTAAAGACATAATATTAATACATGGCCTATTTGGTCGTTTAGAAAACCTTAATATGGTGGCGAAAGTACTTGCTGAAAATTATCGTGTAACCAGCGTTGATGTGCGAAATCACGGCGATTCGTTCCACGATAGTGTGATGGATTACCCAACCATGGCACAAGATGTTGTTGACGTTATGCAACACTTAAACATCGACAGCGCCGTAATACTTGGCCATTCTATGGGCGGAAAAATCGCCATGCAATTAGCACTTACTTCACCCGAACGTGTTGAAAAACTTATTGTTGCCGACATTGCGCCCGTGGAGTACCCGCCGCACCACAACCAAATTATTGCTGGTTTAAAATCAATTGACTTAACGGCTATAAAACAACGCAAAGATGCTGACCAGCAGTTAGCACAATATGTTGACAACATCGGTGTTCGTCAATTTTTGCTACGTAACTTAGTTAGTGAGAATGATCAATTTTCTTTTAAATGTAGCATTGAAAATATTGATACTAACTACCTACATATAATGAAAACCTACCAAGGTAGTAATACCTACAATGGTGCTACTTTATTTATTAAGGGCGCAAATTCTGACTATATATTGCCAGAGCATAGAACTGAAATTGTACGTTTATTTCCGCAAAGCCGTGCCCGCGTTATTCAAGGTGCTGGTCATTGGCTGCATGCAGAAAAAACAGTTGCCTTTAACCGTAGCGTAGAAAGCTTTTTAGGCAGTCATTGATCTAGCTCTAATTTTGCACAAGCAAAGTTTGTATAATTAATGCAATTAAATCACCGTACGCACTGTCTTTTATAATTCGCACCAGCAAAATATCGTTGGTAAAAAGTGACTAAGATAACAAAATTAATGTGTTTAAAAGCAACGATATGCTATAGTGCGCCCTGAAAATTTTAGGGTTGATTATGTTAGCAGAACACTTTGAATTAGTTGAAGCCATCGGGCTGAATTTATTTTTTGCTTTTATCTTTATTTTCATTGGGTTATCAATCCATGATGTAATGAAGAAAAACGATGTTCCTAAAATGGGGAAGATTGTAGTTTATTTTGTTTTATTTTTAGGATGTGCTGGATTTATCGCCAAAGGCATAATTCAGTTTGTTTGGGAAAGCCAAGGCGTTGGATAAGTAAGTAATAAGATGGCAAAAGAAGTAGCAGATTTAACAACCATTGACTTATTTAGCGATGAAAAGCGTGCGGGGCGACCAAAAACGAACCCACACTCACGCAGCGTGCAAGTTAAAATAAACAAACGTAATCAAGTTAAGCGTGATAAGAACAATGGCCTAAAGCGTGTTGAATTTAAATTACATCAAGATGTATTTGAACGTTTAGACGCTTTAGCAAAAGATAAGGGTGTTAGTCGAAGTGAATTAATAGAAACACTATTAGTTCAGTCACTTGATACCAATGATTTTAAAGTTTAGTTAGATATAAAAGGTTAGATTCATGGCAATTGTAGGTTTATTTTTCGGAAGTGATACAGGTAACACCGAAGCCGTAGGCAAAATGATCCAAAAGAAATTGGGTAAAAAACTTGTCGATGTAAAAGATATCGCCAAAAGTACCAAAGAAGAAATCGCAGAGTTTGATTTATTAATCTTAGGTATTCCAACTTGGTACTACGGTGAAAACCAATGTGATTGGGATGACTTTTTACCAGAGCTTGAAGAAATTGACTTTGCTGATAAGTTAGTGGCAATTTTTGGTTTAGGCGATCAAGAAGACTACGCTGAGTATTTCTGTGATGCAATGGAACCACTACGCGATATCGTTGAATCAAAAGGCGCTATTGTTGTCGGTAACTGGCCTACTGAAGGTTATGAGTTTGAAGCTTCAAAAGCCTTAGTTGACGAAAATACCTTTATCGGATTGTGTGTTGATGAAGACCGTCAACCGGAATTAACTGAAGCACGTGTTGATGCTTGGGTTAAACAAATATACGACGAACTTTGTTTAGCAGAATTAGAAGACTAATTTATCGCTAAGCAATTTATTGCGTAATAAGAAGCCAGCTATTTGCTGGCTTTTTTGTATTTGAATTGTGACCCGTCCTAAATAAAGTTGACACTTTTCCAAAACCACCTGCTAAACACCTTGAGTTTGAGTTCTGTCAGATATCATTATTCGGCGCGGTTTTTAAATATCATTGAGGTCGAGTTAACTCAATATTGTTAGTGGTTAAACTAAAGTAATCTCCGCCCATTTTACCGACTGAGTCAATCAACTCTTGGTTTATATTACCGTTATCATATAGTTCATCATGTACATAAATATACTTTACATCTAATAGAACAATACTACCGCCGGCAGGTAAGTCCCCCACTCTATTTATTTCTCTTAACGTGCACTCGTAGCGAATCAGCGAATCTTTTACTGAGCGAGGTTTTACCTGATAACTAGCGCAGCTTTCAACCTCTGCAAAGTCAAACTCACTCTCGATACTGTTAAGGCCTGCGCTGGTTTGATTCGTTTTTTCAACTAACGTTGAATTAACGATGTTCACTACGCATTCACCCGTTGCAATTAAGTTATTCAAAGTATCTTTATCAAGGCCACTTCGTTGATTTACTTGGGTGTAAAGCAGTATAGGTGGATTACAACTTGCGACAGTAAAGAATGAATAAGGGGCTAAATTATCAATATTATCGCCAGAGCGTGTGCTGATCCATGCGATGGGTCTGGGTGTTACACCACCGTTTAACAATCGATACTTCTCTTGGGTTTCTAATACTGAAACATCAAAAATCATTTACTTCATCCAATTATATTATTCGCTGTTAGCCTATGCACCATAGCTTTGATTACGAATACACTACTGATTTTTCAAACAGCTGGCTACTACCGACGTTATTATTGTATTTCACGGCTAGCAAGGTAAATAGCAAAATGGCTACTCACCAATGCCCCCTATCAACTTTTTGTTAGTGCTTTTTGTTATTGTTAATAGCAAGGGTTAATGCTATTTATAACTGACGTTGCTACTATCAAAATTATGATTTTTAAATATACAACGACTAATTAATATCAAAAGGATTCTTTATATTAATCATGAGCATTATATTATGAAAAATTTGCTGCATATATTCATATTCAGTTCTTTAGTTTTTTTTATACCTCAAACGAATGCGTATATCTATGACAGCAGTTCCAATTTCATAGAAAACAAAAAATCTTGTCTTGCCTCCCCTAGCTTATGCTTAAAGCAAATAGACGAAAATATAATAAATGTTAAAAAACAAAGCAGACAATGGTATCGCCTAATTAACTTCAAACTGCTTGCCATTTGGGAAATTAGAGATAGTAAGTGGCTGAAAAAAGAAATCTCTCCATATATAGATTTACATAATGCTCCTCCTGTTTTTCTCACCACTGTGTATACATTGCAGGCAAAAATGTTATTTGTAGATGGTCATGTAGAAGAAGGAACTTTATACGCCAATAAGTCAGTTGAGTTAATTAAAAAAGTGAATGACATTAGCTTTGATGCCGACAGATATGCAGAAATTATTATTTTGTATAATCAATTAAACCAATATGAAAGCGCTATAGAGTTTATTCAGTGGATTAATAATAAAATCGCTAGAATGGGGCCGGTTTATCACTTTCCTAAACTACAAACAGCCATTGCTCATATACACATTAAAGCTGCCGACTATGATTTAGCACTGACACATTATCAGTACGCATTAAAAGGCTTTATTGAAACAGAGTACCTATTAGAAACAGCTGAAGGTTACCATAACGTGGCACGAGCACTACAAGGTAAAAAGGAGTATACACAAGCGATCTCTGCATTCAAAAAAGCGCTTAATTGGATGAGCTCAGCAGTTAACGTCGGGAATTACGCCATTGAAGCTAAAAATTATACTCAGCTGCGACTTATCGAAACACTGCAAGAAGATAATCAATATCTACCAGCAAAGTTACTTTTAGAGGAAGTGAATCCAGAGCAAGTAAGTCGAAGTACTCTCCTTTTATATCAGCAGTTAAAAAGTAATCAGTTAGCTCATAAAAGTTAAATAATAAGGGTTGTGCATTTTTAAATGCACAACCCTTATTTAGTAAACATCTACAAATTAAAGCTGAGTTAACACGCCCTCGTTAACTTTAAACTTATACAAACGTACCGTCGATAAGAAAGCATCGGCATCATCGTAATAGTTGCGAGTTACGGTATCCATATTATGGAATTCACTGCCCGTATTGTGAAAGTCTACTAATACGTTTTCTGCATCAACTTCAACAATAGCAACACCATGTTCCCACATACGAGAAAATACCATATCGTCAGTAATATCATCGCGCTTAGTAGCGCTGCGCACTAGTGAATCAAAGTAAAATGGTAAATCGCTTAACGCTTCTGGCACATCGCCCAATTGCGCAAATATTTGGTTCATACCATTTTCTAAGAACGAGCCAAAGGTACCTGATGATACTGACGACGTTGTAAAGTTAAATGAGCGATTGCCAGTCACCGCATTTGGCTTATGTTCAGTAACATAACTACTGTGTACATCTCCACCAAGGCTAATAACACCAAATTGACTCATTACGTTATCAACAAAGCTCGACTTAAACTGTGGGAAACCATCCCACTGATCTGCTTCAAGGTAAAAACGTTGTTTTAATGCGGCTGGAATCGCAGCCGAATCTAGTACACCTTCTAATAAGCTTAAGCCGCTATCGGCACGACTTGCTGATAAATCAAAAATCAGTGGTGAGAACGACACCGAACTACCCAACATTTTCCAAGTACTAGTTGAAGTAGCAAAGGTTTGTGCTAACCAGTTTGTTTGCATGTCATCAAAGGCTTTTTGTGCAGTGCCACCTTGTAAATTCGCCACATATTCACGGTAACCAGCATAGATATCGTAAGTGTCTTTAACAACTAAGTAACGGCTACCGATAAAGCCAAACAATGAAGTTTTACCCATAGTATAAAATGCTAAACCTTGCGCTACACCCGTTTCAGGTAAAGCTGGAAGCATTTGAATTGGGTGCTCGGCCGGTAAACTTGCTTTGGCGCCAGCTAACACTTGGTTTAAATAACTGGTCGTTAAATTACCTTGCACGGCTGCAACAGCGCGTTGTTGAGCTTGCGCTAAGGCATCTTCGTGGCTTAACTCGACACGCGCCATTAGCTCTTGCACATAAAGGCCAGTAAACACTTCTAAAAATGTTGCTTTGTACGGCGCAAACATGGCGTCATCAATATTAACATATGGCGACATTTGGCTAACAATACCGTCAACCTGCGCTTGCACGAAACCTGCACCTAATAAGAAGGTACTTAACGTCGCTTGGTCCATTTCAATTTTTGCAGGAAAAGCATCTTCTGGCAAAATATGATCAGGACGGTTAGTACGAAAGTCTGTCATCGCTAGATGTAAATGCTGACCGAATTGGAAGTCACGGTAGATACGCGTATTCGGGAACAAGTGCTCTTCGTTAATACCAATCGCGCCAGCAGCTAAGCCTGCTTGAGTATGTGGTTGCTCATGATCAATTGGCATATATTCGAAATAGGCCATTTCAGAGTTTTTCTTACGTTGAGTTTGCTTTTCATCGCCAGCACCATCAAGGTAAGTGGCGGTATCACCCCAACTATCATCTGAGAACTCATGATCATCCCAAATAGCAATCATTGGGAAACGTTCATGCACACGTTGTAATAATTCATCAGTACGGTAAGTTTTATAAAGTTGACGGTAATTGTCTAAGCTATTAGCTGCTTGAGTTTTATTGTCGCCTACACCTATCGTTAATGCGCCGTCACTGTCTGTAAATTCAATACTACGAGCACCACCTACTGACTGAAATTGTGAATCCCCTGTTGTTTCGTAAATGTAGTCACCTAAATGCACAACAAAGTCTAAATCATCATTATCAAGTAACGATAGGTAGTTGTTGAAGTAGCGACCGATATAATCTTGACAAGAAACATAAGCAAACTTTACTTTGCTATCGCTGTCTGGCGCTGCGGCAGTTTTAGTGCGGCCAATGCGGCTTGAGTAATTCTTACCGCCACTTTGATAAATAAAACGGTAGTAATAATGTTGGCCAGCATTTAGTTCTGTCACACGAATTTTTAAACAATGATCAGAAGTTGCAAGCGCATCAAAAGTTTCTTCAACCACTAGGCTAGCAAAAGCTTCATCTGTTGCCACTTGTAACATTAATGACGTATCAGCGCCTGATGCATCGTCAACACGAGTCCAAAGAATAACTGAATCAGCTCTAGGATCACCTGACACAACTGATTGTGGAAAGTACTGGCTACCATCTAAGATGCTTGGCTCTACTGGGCCAGGTTCAACAACCACTGCTTTTTTATCAGAGCTACCACAGCCAACTAAGCTTGACGTAACGACTACACCAGCGCTGACGGCAAGGGTTTTTATAAATTTACGACGGGTATAAATCATATTAAGATCCTTCCTACTCATTATTTAATTGTTGTTATAATTTTTTTGGCATTTTAAGTTTGTTTTATGACAGTTTATCAATGCCTTATTGCTTTTATATTACTTTACTAACTTTTACTTTTATATCTTTTAAACATTATTCTGGGTAACCAGTTATTTTTTTAATATCTTGATAAATCGGTTTTAATTGCTTGTACATTTTTCGATATACTCGGCTATATAGTTTGTTATAAAGCTTCACATTTTCTTTGTTAGGTAAAAACGACTGTTCAATGCGTGTCATGGCATTAATCGCCTGCTGATAGTTATCAAAATAGCCTTTACCAACCGCCGCATTAATTGCCGCACCTAAACCTGAAGTTTCAAATGTATGCGGGCGATGCGCTGGTAAATTAAAAATATCAGCAGTAAGTTGCAAAGCAGCGTCTGATTGAGAGCCGCCACCTGAGACAATTAAACGGGTGATTTTTCGTTTTTGTCGTTTCTCTAACGTTTCTTTACCTTCTCGTAAGGCATAGGCTAATCCCTCTAAAATTGAGCGGTAAATATGGGCTCGAGTATGAACATCGCCAAAGCCAATAATCGCACCTTTCGCTTCGAGATTTTTTAATCCTGGTGACCAATAAGGTTGTAACATTAATCCCATAGAGCCTGGCGGCACTTGTGCGACTAATTGGTCAAATAAACTTTCTGCACTAACCCCTAAGGTTTGCGCTTTTTCAATTTCATTTTGTCCGAACTCTTGCTTAAACCAATTTACCATCCAAAAACCACGATAAATCATCACTTCACTATTAAAATGGTCTGGAATCGCGGATGGATAAGGAGGAATAAAGGCTTGCGGTTCAACATATTTCGAATTGTTGGTATTGATAGTAGCGGTAGTACCGTAACTTAAACTCGCTGTGTCAGGACTAATACAGCCCGAGCCTAATACTTCACACGCTTTGTCGGACGCTGATGCAATCAGTTTTGTACCGGCTTTCAAACCTGTTTGCTCGGCGGCTTCAACGGTAATTTTCCCTAAGACTTCACCGGGCTTGACCAAGTTTGGCAGCATAGAACGTTTTACAGGTAAAGCTTGCCACTTCCAATCCCAGCGACCTGCCCAGTTTTGTTTTTTATAATCAAACGGTAAATAACCAACAATACTGCCCACTGAATCTTTGAACTGCCCAGTTAATTTATGAGTCAAAAAGCCCGAAAGTAAAAGATACTTTTCAGTATTTTGCCAAACACTAGGCTCATTCTGTTCCAGCCAATTTGCTTGTGATTTACGACGAAAGTAATCAATAACCTTACTTTGCCCAATAGCAGCGAACGCCAAGCGCCAATACCATGGCATCGCTTTATTTTGTTGACATAATCGTTGGTCAAGCCAGAGAATTGCTGGTCGCAACGGATTATTATTTTTATCTAAGTTAACAACAGTGCCGCGCTGCGTGGTAACCGTGACTGCGGTAATTTTTTCTCGATAGCCATGTTCAATAACCTCACTTTGCAGCCAAAGCTGCTGACAACATTGTGCCAACATTTGCCAAAAGTAATCGGCATTTTGCTCAGCCCAACCGGGGTTATTTGAAAAGTAAGCTTCAAGCTCAATACGGCTTTTAGCGACTAAGTTGCCTTTTAGATCGAATATCAAAGCTCGAATACTTTGCGTGCCGTTATCTATTGTTAAAATTAAATCACCTACGTCTGGTGTCGGTGTATTTGTCGAGCTAGTTTCTGTCATAGGCTTCTTATTTTTCTTCAACTTTATGATTTGGCAAACTATAAGCATTTTGCCAAATCGCTAAATATCGATTAATTTCTTCTTGCCACTTTTGTTCGTTCCAAGATAAATATGGCGAACAAAGCGCTTTAATTTTTGGTAAAAGTTCACGAGCGCCACACGGTAAAACATTACCGAGTCGTGTGCGCCTTAACAGTAAATCATCAAGGTGTTGCACTTGCTCAAACCGCACAGACCAAATCAATTCTGCCCATAAATGCTTACTATAGCGTATTGGCTTACAAGTACTTTTTTTACTTTCATAAACAAATGCCCGACTAAATTCACCGTAACAGGCCAATATTTGTTGCTGAACTTCTGCACTTAATGACGCATCTAATTCATTAAAAGATTGAGAGAGAATCGGTTGCTGACAAGCGGTTTTTAATGAACATTTCAGTTTAGCTTCGTAAGGTTTGCCTTTGTTATTTAAATGTTGGCTAACCAAAGTTAATACTTGCTCAGCTATTAATCTAAAGGTAGTTAACTTGCCACCTGTTACTGTAATAATGCCTTGTTGCTGTTCAATATGATGTTCTCGCTTTTCTTTCGATGGCGATTGAGACGCATCTTTTGTCGTAACAGGGCGAACACCAGAAAACGTTGAGATGACATCATCTTGAGTTATTTTAGCTTGAGGAAACTGCTGAGTTATTGTTGCTAACAAATAATCAAATTCTTGTTGGCTAATTCTTGCCTCTAATGCCATGTTTTCATCATGTTCAACATCAGTAGTGCCAACAATAGTGACATTTTGCCACGGGTATATTTGCACCGGACGTTTATCTTCTCGGTGTTGAACAGAAATAACACTCGCTACTGGCAAGCGCCAATTTGGTAACACTAAATGACTACCGCGCAGTGGTCGCATATGCATTGAAGAATGCTTATCGAAGGCAGTTTTTTGTGAGTTAGCGCCTTCAAGTTCAGTGTGTTGGGTTTCAACTAGATTAGACCACGCACCACAAGCATTTATGATGACTTTCGCATTAAGGTTGACAGGTAAATTATCTTCCTCAAACTTGACCGTGACTTGGTTATCAAAAGCTAAGGAGTTAAGTTTTAATACTTTGGCATAATTAATCGCTTGGCCACCAAGTTGCAAAGACTCTTGTATTAGTCGCTGCACTAATCGTGCATCTTCGGTTAAAGCATCAAAAAACTGTGTGCCACCTAATAGTTCAGACTCATCAACTTTCGGGGCCAATGACATATATGTCGATTTAGGCCAGAATTTATGTTGTTTTACGCCAGCAATGAAGTCATAACAGGATAATAATTTATTGAAAACCCAAGGTCCCGGAAAAGCTTTTTTATAATGGCTCATAACAAAGCTTTGCTTACTCACCAAAGGCTGACCTTCTTTGAGTAGGCGTTGGCGTTCAACAACTGATTCACGCGTTAACGCGAGCTGGCCTTGTGCCATATAACGTAAACCGCCATGTACCATTTTTGAAGAGCGACTTGAGCTGCCCCAAGCAAAATCTTTTTGTTCTAACAGTAATGCCTTGAGGCCCATTTGACTGGCTAATTTTAAAATTCCAGCTCCAGTAATACCACCACCGACAATAACAATGTCCCAACTTGCACTGTTACGAATATCGGCTATTCGCTGTTCACGTGTCATTGCAACATTACTTGAGATTTCGTCGACTGCCAGTTTAAGTTTATTAAGCTGTTCTTCACTGATACATTGCTCACTGGCACAATGTTCATTTAGTTTGCTCATTCGACGATTCCCCCTTTTTTACTCGATAAAATATCACTAGATAGTATGTCTACATGCAGTTTCGGTACTTTCAACACTATCGCTTATTGTTACTCAATAAGCGTTCCCGGATTAAGCTGCTTGTCAGCATCAAAATGTTCAACTAAGTTCTCTAGCACTTTCATCCCTAGCTCACCCTTTTCAACATGTAGATATGGTGCATGATCTTTGCCAACACCATGTTGATGGCTGATAGTGCCAGCGTTATTAACGATGGTTTCACTCGCTAAGTGCTTTAAGGTTTGCCAGCGCTTTAATGTTTCTTTATAGCTTTTGCCATTACGGTAAACATAAGTTGTGTATAAGCTACAGCCTTGGCTATAAACATGAGAAAGGTGAGTAAAAACATGTACCTTTTCTTCAACATCTTTTAATCCATGACGAATTTTTTCTTCAACTTTTGCCATTAACGTATCAACATTGCCCCAGTCAGTGGCAGTTTCAAAAGTATCAACGACATAACCTTGTTGCCATAAAGCATCGCGCAGGTAAGGAGAACGAAAGCGATTGGCTTGCCATTTCTTTCCTAGTAATTCACCGGTATTAACACCGCTAAATTTTTTAACCATAGTACGTAGCTGTTTCTTACTGGCTGATATTTGCTGTTTAGTGCCGGTTAAGCCAAAAGTCAGCATACATTTACCTTCTGCACAGCCACGTAAAGATAAGTATCGTTCTAGCCATTTAATTGAGCTTTCATGCCCAGCAAGCTTTAACTGAGTTTGTGTTTCAATAGCGTTACTTACCCGCAACATTGACAGAGCAATACGCTGTTGCACTGACTCTTTACAAAATTGACTGGCTGATTGCCAATTTGGGAAGAAAATAACTGAGAATTTCTCGGTATCTGCTACCTTACTAACTCTGACTTTTACCTGCGTTAAAATACCAAAACGCCCTTCAGAGCCTAATAACAGCTCGCGTAAATCTGGCCCTGCAGAAGAAGCGGGAAATGTAGGAACATCAAGTGAACCAGCAAATGTTTCAATGTTACCGCCAGCAAACATTTGCTCTATTCGGCCATAACGTAATGACTGCTGACCGCTAGAACGACTTGCCACCCATCCACCTATGGTAGAAAGTTCGAAAGATTGCGGAAAGTGCCCAAGTGTATAGCCTTGCGCTAACAGTTGTGCTTCAACCATTGGTCCTGGCGTACCGGCACCAAATGTTGCAATCAAACTATTTTCATCAAGATGCAGTAGTTGGTTCATACGGCTCATATCAACCGTTAACACTGCGCGTTGTGACTGTTTAGGATTGATGTGCCCGGCCACGCTGGTACCGCCACCATAAGGAATTAAATCGACATTATGCGTTTTGGCATAAGCTAAAATATCTTTAACATCCTGACAGTTTTCAGGAAAACAAACACCGTCAGGAAAACACTCAATATCACCACTACGCATGGCTAAATAATCAGGTAGAGACTGCCCCTTGGCGTGACGAACACGTTGTTCAGCATCGAGTGATACTAGTGGGTGTTCTGGTAAACGAGATTTTGGTACTGAGTTAATCACCGTAGCTAAAGAAGTATCTTCTAGTTGTTGCCCTGCACCAACGACTTGAGATAAAAAAGCTCCAGCTGATTGTGGTAAATCCATTGAGGTACTTTCATCACCCCAGCCATTCCAACGTCTCATTTTATTGCCCTTTTATGCCAATCAAGTTAATTCACTGTTAGTTCATTACGAGTTATGATAAAACGAAGGCAGTTGTTACAAAATGTCCTGAAAAGACAGTCAAGGTGACATTTATGGACAATAGCGCAGATAATGCCACAACAACGCTGTTACCAATGATAATAATACGGACAATTTGACAATAATGACTGAGTTCAAAAATATTCAAGGCAATGAAATCCCTAAAAATTTAACTCCTGTTATAGATGACAGCTTAGATGAAAATTTAGGACAAGCTTCAGTGCCTGCAGTTAATCAGTATTTACAATTGGCTGTTGAGAAATCATTAGATATTGATGCAATTTGCCAAAGCATCGACTTAGATCAAAAGTTACTATTAGATAACAGCGGTCATATCACAGGTTTGCAATTTCAGCAGCTTATTTCTGTATTGCTAGCACATTCAAACGATGACTTATTTGGTCTGCACACCGCAAAACATGTGCAACCTGGCTCTTATAGTGTTCTAGGTTATATCTCGATGAATTGTGAAAACCTAGGGCAAGCCATTACTAAAATTCAGCCATTTGAAAAGCTAGTTGGCGATATGGGCACAACAACTTTTGAACAACTTGGCGATAAAGTAAAAATTAGTTGGCATTGCCAGTTTCCTGATCCTAACGTTAAGCGCCATATGATCGACAATTGTCTTGGTTCATGGCTAACTTTTGCTAGGTACCTAGTGGGCCAAGAAAGTAATCCAAGTGAAATATTACTCAGCCGAAAGCAACCAACACTCAGTTTACAAAATGAATATCAAGCAGTATTCAAATGCCCAGTAAATTATGGCCAAGAAGAAAATGCCATTATTTTTGATAAGGCCTTGCTTTCTTTGCCATTAAACAAAGGCGATCAGCAATTATTATCAACACTTGAGACCCATGCTGAAGCCCTTATATCTGATTTAACAACACAAACAGATATCGTAACTCAACTACAAAATGCAATTGAAAAATCTTTAAAAACTGGAAATTTTCACCAACAAGAAATAGCACAGCAGTTTAGTATGAGTGCGAAAACATTACAGCGCCGTTTAGCGGCACTGGGCTTAAACTTCCAATCATTACTTGATGACGTTAGGCTTAAATTGGCAAAACAATACTTAGCTAAAAGCACATTAAACCTAAACCAAATAAGCACTGAATTAGGCTTTACGGAACCACGATCTTTTTATCGCTGGTTTAATAAGTTGACTAGTCAGACACCAGGCGAATATAGAAAAGTACTATTAGGCTAAGTCCAATTAAGCTACGTTCAATTAAGCTTAACTAATCCAAATTCCCACTTTTTACTTATTATCGTTTTGAACAAACGCTGTACCACTGCACTCAAGCATAAAGTCAACGAGACCAACCAAAAAGTAAAGCAAGCTTGACACGGGAGTGTTGTTGCTCTACATTAACAGATGTAAAGCAAACTTAACTTTTAGTAAAAGAGAGCATACAAAGGAGTCAAGGTGATGAATGATAAAATAGATACTAGCGAAAACGCTACAACAACGTGGCAACAAAAGAACAAAAATACTACTGCAAAATTAAGTATGTGGACAGCTTTTTGGGTGTTAAGCATGGCGCTAACAAATTTTGGTCCACGCTTTATTTGGGACTTCAATTTAACATTAACGATTATAGCCATATTGTTAAACTTAGCCTTAGGTTTAAAAATGGTTGTTGTTAACATAGCGCATTTGAAAGGTTTAGATGAAATGCAGCAACGCATTCAACTAAATGCAATGGGCATCACACTCGGTATTAGTTTGGTTGTCGGTTTAACCTATTCAAATTTAGATGTAGTCAACCTGATAAGTTTTCACGCTGAAATTTCTCACCTAGTTATTTTTATGGGCCTTACTTACCTAACTGCCACATATATTGGCAATAGAAGTTACCGATGAAAAATAAACTTAAAGTATTACGAGCAGAAAGGGATTGGACACAAGCAAAGCTTGCAGATGCATTAGAAGTCTCTCGTCAAACCATTAACGCCATTGAAAAAGGAAAATTTGATCCTAGTTTGCCATTGGCTTTTAAAGCAGCAAGATTGTTCAAACTGAGTATTGAGGATATATTTCAGGACGAAAATAGTTAGTCGTGATAAAAAATTATTACAGGAAATTTTACTAGGCCTAGAGTTTATGACTAACTAGGCCTTTGGTATTACCCCAACACATCAACAAGTACTCGTTGCCAATTTCCCCCCATAATTTTATCAATATCGGTACTACTAAACTTAGCTTTAGCTAATTGATATTCAATAGAACGCATACGTTTAATATGGTTCAATTCAGGGATCACAATATGGTTAGCGTCTTGATTAAAACCCAGTACACCTTTGTCACCTAACCCATGCCACCAAGTGTCATAGCCTTTTATAGCAATTGCATTATTATTGCCTGATGCCAATGCACTTTCATGGCCACGTAATGGGTAATCATTAGCAATGGCGACAGCATCAATACCGGCAACATTTCGAACGTGCTTTAGGTGATTTATATAATGCTCAGGTCTTGGAACTTTGTCATTAGTTAGCCACCAAGACATCATAAAAACACCAAATACACCACCACTATCGGCTATGCCTTTTAATATGTGATCAGGCGTACAGCGCGCATTATTAATAATGGCTCTTGCAGCTCCATGAGTTTGCACGATAGGGCCTTTCGCTCGATTTAGCGTATCTTCCGCACTGGCGACACTGGCATGTGATAAATCTATTAGCATTTTTTTGCTTTCAAGTTTATCGATTAAATCTAAACCTAACTTGCTTAGTCCTTTGTGCTCAAGACTTAATGCCCCGCCCGCATATAAATTATTATAGTGATGGGTTAATTGCAGCACTCTTAAGCCTAATTGGTAAAACTCATCAACTTGTTCAAGTCCACCTTCTACACAATCAGCCCCTTGAATTTGTAAGAATACTGCACATTTATTTGTCTGTTGAGCTTGAATAATATCGCTGCCTTTATCAGCAATATGATAAATCTCTGGCTTTGCCATCATTTGAGCCGTTTTTTCTTTTATGCTTTTCATGCAAGCTTTATAAGTACGTTTATAATTCACGCTACCGTCAGCAAGTGTTATTTCTTCAATAGCAGAAATATCAGCGATATAACTATCAATTTGTGATGCTTTCACATCTAAAGCATCTTCAGGAATAAATGATAAGCCATCGATGTAGAGCCGTTTATTATTAACTGAGCTTTGTTGGTTTAACGAATTAAATAATAAAGTCGCTGAAGGAGACGAAGTTGAACAACCAGCTAAAGCAGCAACTGAGCCAAAGCCTGCAAGGCTTTTGATAAAGCGTCGTCTTAACATCGTAATTTCCTTTGTTGTATTTTATCGAATGAGTTTTATTACAGCGCATAAAATGAAAAAGCACCCTGTAGTAAAAATAATTTACCACAACGTGCTTTCGAATTAAGTTAATTGTTAACTAAATAACCTTATAAAAAATGGCTAGTTAACACAAAACGAAATTAGCCTAACAATTTACCTAAACCGTCAGTCAAAACTTGTTTAGCTTGTTGGCCTTGCTCTGTATCTAAATAGCTTTGAGCACTTGAAACAAAGCTACTGATCATTTCTGGTTTCAAACCTAATGCTTCAAATTGCTTTTTCACATCATTAATTGATTTCAATGAATCACTATATTCAGATGCTTTATCTAGTAAGCCACCTAAACCTTCGCTAGAGCTAAGTTTGCTAACATCAGGCATTTGACCAACAAGACCTTCTACACCAGGTAATGATTTTGCAAGCTGGCTAAATTGCTCTGTAGAAACATTATTCTTAACATAATTAAAAATAGCGCCCATGCCACCAGACGCTTGGTCACTATTAACATCTAATGAACCTGTTAACATATCAACTAAACCATCAGTGCTTGGCATTGCTGAAGCATTAGCGTCTACGCTTTGCTCTTTAGTTTCACCTAAACCAACCAAGTTTTTCAAACTATCTAGCCAGCTTGTTTCTTGCGCAAGAACAGAGGTGCTTAAAGTTGAAATAGTTAATAGCACGATAAGTTTTTTCATAATGAATTCCGTAGATTTTATAAGTTATTATTTAGTTAATAACTTAGTGTACAACATTTAACATAAGGGGATATAACGCTTTATAGGCTTAATTTTCACAACAACTTAACATTGAGAGAAAATCAGCGCTTATAACACTAGCATTTAGGTGTATAATATCGACAAGTTCAGCCAAACTAAGTCAACAATGAGTCAAGAAAACGAACAATTAAATAACCCTTTACACGGATTAAAATTAGACATTTTGCTAAATGAATTAATAACGCATTATGGCTTTGATATTTTGGCAGAGTACACGCGAATAAAATGTTTTAAAAATAACCCCAGCGTTATATCTAGCTTAAAGTTTTTACGTAAAACTGAGTGGGCAAGAGAAACACTCGAACGCTTTTACTTATATAGTTATAAGAACTTACCTGAGCCAGGTGAAGATGAATTCGAAATTCCACCACGTCAGCGTATTATTCCTTTGCATATAAAAGCCAAAGAACCAAAAGTATTAATAAAAGGTGAAGCTATTGTACCGTTAAGCAAAGATAGCTTTAAAGAAACTCATCGTTCTAAACCTGAGCATAAAAAAGAATATAACCAAGGGCGTAATAGAGAAAATAATAGCCCTGAAAGATCGCGCAATGATAATAAAGCGACCTCTCGTGAGTCATCAAGTGATAACTCAAATAGTAATAAGCCGTTTGACCCTTATTCAAACGCACCACGATAAAAAATTTGCCCTTTAAACTGCTCAAAATAATAAAGCCCCAACGATAAGTTGAGGCTTTATTTTTACTGCTTGAAAAACTAACTCATAAACCAAGTTGTTATTGCTTTTTCTCTTGTTGCTCTTGTTGCCATGCCCACGTCGGCGATTTGAAAAACAATTTACATCTATAAGACCACGATGGCGCATGCCATAAACGCTGGATAAACTTACCATAACCCGAAAAGAAAACTTTCAGAGGGTTAACACTGTTAATCCTTGGAAACACGCCATAGTTTACCGTTTCTTTTTCTTCAGCAAAGCTACCAAACATCTTGTCCCAAATTATAAATATGCCAGCATAATTCTTATCTAAATATTGCTTGTTTGTTGCATGATGCACACGATGATGTGACGGTGTGTTAAAAATAGCTTCTATTGGCTTAGGTAATTTCTTCACAGCTTCAGTATGTAATAGCGTTTGATAAATTTGCACAACAACCTCAGCTAAAAATATAATAACTGGGTTAAAACCTAGCAACGCAAGTGGTAAGTAGAAGAATAATGGAAAAAACCAATCCATTGGACCATGTCGATAGGCAACTGAAATATTAAAGTGTGGCGAGCTATGATGAACGGTATGCGTTGCCCAACCAAAACCATTCATATGTAAAAATCGATGCTCCCAGTAATAAGCTAAATCAGCAAGTACAATACAGGCTAAAATAGTCCAACCAGTAAGTGGCAATTCCACAAGTCGAAAATTGTCATAAACATAAAAGAAAACACCGGCATATACCCCAGCTATTAACGCAACAATAACAATAAACATTGCCAACGTAGCATAATTGGCTGCACTATCGCCTAACAGGTTCCATGACATTTTTTTCTTAATGGTATACCTAAGTAACTCAATAACGAATAGCGCTAAGGCAAATACAAGAAACCAGTCGTCTAACCAAGTTTCCCAACCGTAAATAAAATCAGTAGATAAAATATTCGATAAGCTTTCCATATTTCCTCCTACTTATACATAACTTGCATACTGACATTTACAACATCAGCATTTTTATTTAATTGGTGGCGCTCAATAACAGCAATCACATTTTGGCCAAAATCCAGTTTCTGCCATGCTTTTTCTAACTGCGTTGCGGAAAGCTTATTACCTGCAATGGCATTTTGATAATTTCCGTTAGGTACAATAGTAATATTCATTGGTGCTTTTAATTCAAGGTCGCTGTAGCCAATAGTAATATCAGCACGCGTAAAGTCCTTCGAAATATTTCGATATAAAACATAAATCGCTGAAGGGTAATCTTTAAGTTTTGAGTGTAATTTTTTATTACGTTCAAATTGAGACCAAAGTTTGTCAATATTGCTAATTAACATATTCTGTTGAACACCAGAGATGCTCATTATTGGCGTGTTATTTACGCGCTTCTTAATAGTATTTTGGGCCTTATCACTAATGACTTTAACTTGAGACAATGGCGATTCATTCGCAGCATTGTTTTCAGCCACATCAATAGTGGTAGATGGTGTGATCGTTTCTGCATAAGCTGCGGTTGGTTGGTATATCGCGCCAAGCCAAACGGCTAGCACAATAATGATACTGGTTAGAATTGAAGCAAATAAATTCATAAAATACTCATAAAATACTCATAAAATACGTTTAGATGCGTAAAAGATACAGAGAACCCCATTAATTGTCAAGATGACAATTAATAGTTTTTAATTAGGCTAATGTAGAAATTAACAGCAAAGTCGATTTTTTTAACTTAATCACTTCATCTATCATAGCTAACGGTAATAAAGATTCACTCATTAAGTAATTAGCATAGACACCAACTGCCACTAATTCTACCGTTTCGCTAGCTGCACTTGGATATTGGCTAATTAACTCTGTAATTAAATGAGCGGTAAACTCTGCCATTATTTTTTCTTGGTCAAGCTTAATCTCTGGCAATCTTTTTGCTTCTGAAAATAAAGCTTCACCAATAATGGTATTGTTTATATGTTCAGATGAACGAGAAGAAAATAGTATATCTATCAATGCATCAGCGCGTTTGTTCGTTGGCAACCAGGTTAATGTATCTTGCCATTGTTGCGCATATGCTGCAGTCCATCTTGCACTTAGGGCACAGATTATTTCATCTCGATTACCTATATAATGGCGTAAAATAGTGCGTTTCATTTTAGCAGTTTCAGCCAAATACTCTAAAGATGTTGCTTGAATACCTTTTTCAAGAATACAAACTTCAAGCGCATCTAAAATTTCTTCTTTGCGCTGACCAGCCATACTTGGGCGTGCCATAGCGACTCTCCTTTACTTTTATATTTCTCATCTATCAATACAGCTAGCATATCTTACAATTTTAAAATTGTCATGTTGACAATGTATATATTTTCGACATAAGCTATAAATTGTCAACATGAAAATTTATAGCTTACTAGGAGTTTTTAGTGAAAAAACTTATTTTAATAACCTCACTCTCTATACTTTCTGCCTGTGGTGGTAGCTCGACAAGCAAACCAGAGCCCGTGGTAACACCTGCACCACCAATTACGCCCGCACCACCATCGGTGCCCACCCCACCAACGGTAACGCCACCAAAACAATTAGCAGACTTTATCGGCTTTGAATCGGCGCCAGTAAGGCCTATCGCGCATTCAGCCGACAATAACTTAGTTTTAGTTACTAATACCTCGAACAATAGTCTAGAAATATTTTCAACAGATACCGAAGGAGAGCTCAATTTAATTCAATCGTTACCTGTTGGGTTAGAGCCAGTTGCTGTCGCTATTCATAACCAAATAGCATGGGTTATTAACCATGTTTCTGATTCAATTAGTCTTGTTGATATATCAACAACGCCAGCAAAATTAGTACGAACATTACTTGTTGGTGATGAGCCTAAAGACATTGTTTTTGCAGATAATAAAGCTTTCATCACTACCGCACACCGTGGACAACAACGAATGAATCCTGCCTTGGCAAATGTTAAGGGCGCTGGCGATCCACAGCTACACGAGGCGAACCAAGGACGTGCTGATATATGGGTGTTTGATGCAACTGACCAAGGTAATACCTTAGGTGGGAAACCTTTAAAAATAATGTCGTTATTCGGTGATACTTTACGTGGCTTAGCAGTAACCCCTGATAAATCTACCGTTTATGCTGGTGTATTAAATTCAGGGAACCAAACCACTGCGGTGCATGAGTCCGTTTTATGTTACGGCTTTGAAGATGATGAATATGGTGCTTACCCTTGCCAAGTACTTGATAAAATGAGTAGCCCAAATGGATTAGAAAATGGTTATTTACCTGGTGGAAGAACTGCGCCTGGTGTTAACGCTAATGGTGATCCACAGCCATGGACAAGTATGATCGTAAAATATGATAACGACTCTGGTCAATGGCTTGATACTAAAGGGCGAAATTTTTCTAATGGTATTCGTTTTAATTTACCTGATTTAGACGTATTTGCTATCGATAGCAAAAGCCTTGAGCAAACATCAGCTTTTAAACATGTTGGAACAACATTATTTAACCTTGCCGTTAATCCAACTAACGGTAAGGTTTATGTCAGTAATATCGATGCTAACAACAGTACTCGTTTTGAAGGCAGTGGCCGTTTTGTAAAATCGACAGTGCAAGGAAATATTGCTCAAAGTCGTATTACTGTCATTAATCCCGATGCGAATAGTATTAAACCACGCCACTTAAATCGTCATATTGATTACGATGATTTAAAAGGCAATACCACAGTTAAACAACATAGTTTATCTACGCCATTACAAATGGCGATAACCGCTGACGGCTCAACCCTTTATAGCGCAATCATTGGCTCAAACAAAATAGCTAGATTGCCAACAGCGCAATTAGAACAAGATAGCTATTGGGATAGCCAAGGAGCTGAGTTTGATCCTAAAACACTAAGTAAAAACTACTTAAGCGTAGCTGGTGGCCCCGCTGGTTTATTGCTTGATGAAAGTAAAAAACGTTTATATGTTTTTACTCGTTTCGATAATGCCATAGTAACAATTGACTTAACTAATAACGTTGAACGTCAGCGTATTGAATTGAACACGCCTGAGCCTGCAGAGTTTATTGCTGGCCGCGCTATGTTATATGACGCTAACCGCTCCTCATCTAACGGTGAGTCTGCCTGTGCCAGTTGTCATATTTTTGGAGATACCGATCATTTAAGTTGGAATTTAGGTAATCCAGATGCCGGCAGCGGTAAAAACCCACAACCATTTCCGACCGAAAACCTATCAGAGTTAGGTTGTACTTTAATCGGGCCAGAAGACGAAAGCTGTCAGTTACTGGAAATTATTAACGGTGATGGAGATAAACGAACATTTGCCTCTATGAAAGGCCCTATGGGTACACAAACCATGCGTGGTATGCATAACCATGGTCATATGCACTGGCGTGGCGATCGCTCAACAGGTTATTTTGGTGATGATAAAGCACAAACACTTGATGAACATACTTCGTTTAAAAACTTTATTGTCGCATTTGAAGGTCTACTCGGCCTAGATATTGAGCTGCCAAAATCTGTTGAAGTAAGCAATAAAAGCGCTGATGTTATTGACCTTGAAAATGACATAGATGATTTTGCAAACTTTATGTTGAAAGTTGCTTTGCCGCCCAACCCTATTAGAAATTTTGATAACAGCCTTTCAGCTTCGGCGCAAAAAGGCGCTGACTTCTTTCATGGCGCAAGACGTTCAGATGGTGCTGAAAATGACACACCAATTAATGGTGACTCTGCAGATGGCGTAAATTGTCAAGGTTGTCATGGTGTTGACCACAGTGAAGGTTTCTACGGCACCCGAGGTGAAATAGCTCACGGTGGTGAAATTCAAATATTAAAAGTGCCACAATTAAGAAATTTATATACTCGCGTTGGTATGTTTGGCCTGCCTGAGCGAGAAGGCTTCTTACCATCACATACTAAGCAACATCAAGGTGACCAAATCCGAGGCTTTGGCTTCTTACATGATGGCGCTACCGACCAGCTATTAAACTTCTTAAAAGGTGCTGTATTCGATAATGGTGAAATCGGATGTCCAGAAGGCGCTGATGAACGCTATGGTTGTCACTTTAACCAAGGAGAAGTTGGTATTCCTGATGAAGCTACTCGCCAAGGTCTAGTGGATTATATGATGGAATTTGATAATGATTTAGCGCCAATTGTTGGCCAGCAAATCACCTTAAACAATCATTCGCCAACTACAGCAATTGAACGAATTATGTTATTTGAGCAACGAGCGCAAACGCCATTTACCTCAAAAATTCTTGGTGGTGAAGTAACAGAATGCGATTTAATCGCCTTAGGGGTTATTGATGGCAAACAGCGCGGTTATTTATTCAACCATGAAACAAAGCTATATCGTAGTGACGCTGCATTAGAGCCAGAGATATCTTCAAGCCAATTACAAACCTTAGCAACAACGATAGATAATAGTTTAACGTTCACTTGTACCTTGCCGGGTAATGGCTGGAAAAGTGCGCTAGATACAAACTTAGACGGAGTCCTAAATTTCGATGAAGGTGCTTAACATGGTGGAATACTTCCCTTTGTCATATTTGTTGGGTAGTGCGCTATTTATTTGGCTGTTTTTTGATTTAATTAGAGGAGAAGTTTACCTACTTCAGTCATATCAAAGAGCTCATGAACCAACAATGTATTGGTTTGGTATTTTACTTTGGGGAGCAGTAGCTTTGAGCTGTTTTTTGTATCCTAGTTTACAAGTAACTTAGCTCATTTTACTCAGCACTAATAAGCTGGCTAAGTGCTAACAAGCATTAGCCAGCTTATTCAGTAAATATTTATAGAACAACTTAAGAGTAAATTAATGCTTAAAAATAACCTTTTACCGACTCAAGCATATACATCAGCAAAGTTTTTTGCATTAGAGCAGCAGCATATTTTCTCTGCAACGTGGGCATTTGCAGGTTTACAAGAAGACGTTGCCAAACCAGGACAATTTATTAGTGTGCAAGCCGGTTTAAATAATATTATTGTCATTATGGATGAGGCCGCTGAATTACGAGCTTTTCACAATATATGCCCGCACCGTGGCACACAATTATTGGCAGAAAAAGGCAATGTTGATAAACATATTACCTGCCCTTATCACGACTGGCGTTTTGACTTAAGCGGTGAATTACGTTCATTGCCGAAAAAAAATACTGAGTTTACACAGCTCAACAAAAAGTGTTTTGGTTTAAAACCTGCGAGTGTTTCCTTGTGGAAAGGCATGCTTTGGGTACATCCTGAGCAAAATCCAACACCACTTGCTCAATGGTTTGGCGATATGGCCTATCACCTTGGCCCTCACCAAATTGATCTGCTAGTTGAGTCAACCGAGAATGTAGTCATTGAAGATGTTCAGGCAAACTGGAAGATAATTGTAGAAAATTATATTGACCATTATCACCTTGCCCAATTACACGCTGGTACATTAAATATGTACGACCATGCAAAAGCAAAATTTCAATTTATCGGTCCTCATTTTGCATTTTGGGAGCCATTAACTCATCGTTACATTGAAAATATAGAGCGGCACTCGCCATTACCATTAATTAATCATATTGCAAAAAATGACTTCGCTGCTTGGGTACCTATGTTATTTCCTGGCATTGGTATCGCCGCAACAGAATCATCTTGGTCGGTATTTCATATTATTCCATTGGCAGCAGATAAAAGTCGCATCGTGATCAGAACTAAAATTCAGCCTTGCTCAGATTTAACCTATTTAAGTCAAAGTATGCGCAGCGCACTTTATTGGCATAACTCAACATTTGCTAAAGATAAAACTAAATCTGACGATCACCCACTCGCTTCAGGCGATTTTTTAAAAGAAGATATTTATGTCTGTGAACAATTGCAAAAATCGTTAAACAGTCCCATGTTCCAACAAGGACCTTCAGCTCAATTTGGCGAAGCGCCAGTGCGAGAGCACCAAAAAGTTGTTTGGCAATACATAAAGGACTATTGGCCTAAGGCCGATTGTAAATAAAACAACGAGAATTAATAGATGAGCAATAAAAAGAGTAATAAGTTAAAAATTCATTACTCTTTTTGTATTTTAAGTATATACCCAAGCCACTTGAAGATGCTGGATTCAGCAAGCCGAGAAAGGGTTAGCACCAAGGCATTGATTGAAGAGAATGGTTATTCCATTGTAGAAATCAATAACGCCGGAGATAACCCTTTATCGCCTTGCCCTATGGGAGCTAAGCTAGAAAACCAGTTCAGCGTTGCAGTACTTGGTAAGGTTCCCACATGGATGTGGGTCATTAGGATAATGCAGGAGCACTTATCGAGAGTAACCATTACCTGCATGCTGCGCCTTGCTCTGATTCCCTAGCTTAACTCTGAAACTGCATCTTCGAGTGGCTTGGGTATAGCTCACGTTTAGAGTTTAAATCGAGCGACTGAAGCGGTTAACGAGTCCGCTAGTTTATTAACATCTTCACTGCGATTCGATAAATCCAATGATTCAACCGCATTATGATTTGCTGCTGTCGACGCTTCATTCATTGTCGCTTCAATATCTTGACTAAAACCCAGCTGCTCGTTAGAAGCGATACTAATACTTTTACTCATTTCATCGATGGTATGTAACGCACTTTCAATTTGCTTAATGGCGTTACTCAACTCTTGGCTTTGTGATACACATTCAGCCGCTTGATTTTGCCCTTGAGAAATAGCCACTTCTGCCATTTGTGTTTCTTTTTGCAAAGAATCAATCATATGCTGAATTTCAGCCGTTGACGCTTGGGTGCGAGATGCAAGCGATCTTACTTCATCCGCAACAACGGCAAAGCCTCGGCCATGCTCACCTGCACGCGCAGCTTCAATCGCCGCATTTAACGCTAATAAATTGGTTTGATCAGCAATACTGCCAATGGTATCTAAAATACCGCCGATGCTATCACTGTGTTTACTCAACCGAGCCATAACATCAACCGACTCACTCAAACGTTCCGACAGTGAAACTATTCTATTACTATTGTCATCAGCAATAGAGCGAACTTCAAAACTATGCTTTGAAGCCTCAGATACGTTGTTAGCGGTTAAATTAGCTTCATCGGTAACACTAGTAGAACTAGCAAACATTTTCTCTGCAATTTCTTTTGCACCATCTACTCGGATTATTTGTGCAGATGTAGACTCGGCAATACGATGACTTTGTTCACTCGTGATCTTTGCTGACTCATCAAGTGAATAGGCATTCTGACTTATGTTTTTCAACAATGAAGTTAAATCATCACTGAGTTTATTAATATTTTTAAATAAGTCACCAAACTCATCTTCGTTTTCAATAGTCAATCGCTGCGTCAAATCGCCTTGTGCAATTAGTGCTAAGGAGTTATTTGCATTCGCTAACGGCCCCAACATTGCTCGAGTGGTGATCACACCGATAAAGGCGGCTAAAACTAAAAATATCAGCGCCATATAAATTGCTAAGTCTTCACCTGTTGCAACTTTATCTTTGGTCATTAACTGCAACTCATCAAAGCGTGCTTCTGCAAGTGAAAGTAATAGCGTTAATTCTTGATAACTAGCGTTGAAACTATTTACTGAGTTGTTGTAAGCAGTTTTGGCATTAATGGCATCATCAATAGTTTGTTGCTTTTGTTGATAAAGCTTTCCTGGCTCAACTAATAACTCATTTATTACACGGTATTGTGCAGCAAAATCATCAAGTAGTGACTTATCATCAATGCTTTCAAATAGTCGTTGCATGAAATCAAAATTATTTTTGGCGTTGGCTACTAAAAAACTAACATCTTCTTTATGTTGCGCTAATTCATCAAGTGCAGACACTTGCTTTAAACCGGACATAGTGTTTTGCAATGTGTACAACATGTCATCAATGCGAGCGCCATTCCCAATAATATCTTCTAGCAATTGATCATTACCTGGTAACTCAATTAGCTCTAAGTCGAGCATGTCGTTACTTGCTTGATCACGGCTTGCAATAAATAATTGGTAGCTCACCATAAACGCCTCATTTGCTGACGCGACATTTTTCTTAGCCAAATAAAACTGCTCACTTTGACTAACATATGCTTGGTAATGGGTTTGAGCCTTTTTTAATGCCTGTAACATTTTTGGCTGATCCATGACTTTACTACGTAAAATGGCAGCAGAAGACTGAAACTCTTGATCTAGCTTTGCGTATTCTTGTTCGCTTTTCACTAGAGCTGACGAGCTTTGCTGCGTAAAGCCAAGTGCGCCAACTTTAATCATATTAAGTAGCTTTATTTGCAAAGCACTACTTTGTTTTTGTACTGGTACAGCCAAAAGCTCAACATTGCTATTAGCGGTACTGATTTGCGTTAATGAGTTATAAAAAAAGATGCTTCCTGCAACGAGTAAAATCCCTATTGTGCTAAACCCCATTATTATTTTTTGTTTTATTGTTAATGGTAGGTTGTACATAGACACCTCTGGAAAAATAAATTTTCTATTGCTTGCGCAATTAACCTTCAATCATCTAGATTGATGCTCGATTATAAAACGCAGAATTTAAATGTAAACAGTGGTCAAACCACTATTTTCTTCTAGCTTATTAATTAATCTCAATGCAAAACAAAATAACTAGCTAGAAATTCAAACTAATGACCTGACAATTTAAACTTTTGTTTTTACGTCTTGGTTAATTCAGGTCAGTTAAAAATGTGATGGTTTTATCTCGCATCATATCGAGCTCTGCTAGTAAGTTTTCAGCGGCAGCATTATTTGACTGTAAAGTCTGCCAGTTTTCACTCCATGCCAAATGCAGTGCATCAGCACTACTTTCCATTTGCTTAGGTAATACTTTAGACAGATCTTTAATGGTTAGAATGTAAACCCATCCTGTACGAGCATTGCCATTAATCACTAACTCAGGGTCGTAGCGCCGGTGAAACACTAATTGTTGAACTTGATTGAGTTTTTTTTAAATTTCAAAAGCTGCGAAACGTTTATTTCGATTCCCTTCACTATGCTCGTTACGCCAAGTGTTGTAGCTCAGACTAGTAATTGCAATTGCTAAACTGATCAGTGCCACAAAATTGTGACGTAATTGACTCAGTATTCCTTTTTCATCCATGCGGTATAGCTCCGATATAAAGCCGATCTAAAAATGTTTCATAAAAACATATTAAATATTAACCTTAAATTAACATTTATCAATTTTTAGCCATTGATTAATAAAGACTATAAACACCTATTATTTCCATTATTTTATTTTTAAATAGCAGTTGATTGGATAATAAATAACCACTACCCTATTATCAATTCAACTGGTCGAACGTCCGATCAGTAAAATATTAATAATAAAAACACGACGTAATAAAAATAACTAAAAAATAATTGGGGAAAAATATGAATGCAACCAAAAGTGTAGTTGCTATTGCAGCTCTGTGCATAGCACTGTGCTCGACAGCCTCTTACAGTAAAGAACACAAAATAGTGCTAATCCATGGCTTTCAGCCACAACAACTAATATCTGATGGTGATGTTACAGCAAGCGGTCAAAACTATTGGAAAGGCTATTGGGATAACTTAAGCGATGCCCGTATTGATTGGCCTTCTTATGAAAGAATAGAAGGTAAAATTGCCACAGATTATGTATGGCCAAAATTAAAGGAGTTTTCACAAAGCAACTTCTGTAACCCTGGCTGTATATTTGTCACTCATTCTACTGGCGATTTGGTGGCTCGGTATATCATTGAAAATCAAGAAACTTGGTTAGAAAATGCCGGTTTAGCACCACTTAATATTGTCGCTACCTTCGACATCGCTGGTGCCGGTGGCGGTAGTGAATTGGCCGACTTAGCGGTAAGTGTTGCTCAAGGCACGGAAAATTGGACCTTTATTATAGAGGCCGCTTTAGAAGCATGGCTTGGTGGTGATCTTAGCGACGAAATGGGTGTATTACATGATTTAAAAGTTAACAACGCAAGACAACTTGCACCACTACCTGACGCTCGTATTCCTCGACTACGTTTTGTTGGTGATGCCAGTGAATATTTAGGCGTTACGAGTCCATTTATTAAAGGTAATGATGATGGCGTGGTAGGCACTCACTCTTCTTGTGGTGGTAATCGCCAAGGAAAGTACGGCAGTTGTAGTGCCCAAGTTGCTTTCAATGGCAAGCTTTCCAATCAAAGCAATGCTGTTTCGGGTTTTATGCCTTACCATTATCCTATGCTAATGGGTGAAGACTATAGCCATGGTTCATTATTAGAGCCAGAGCAAGAAGGCAAAGTAACTGCCGCAAGCAATCAGCAAAGTTTATTATCTGGTCAAAGTGTTCATTTTGAGACTTATACTAAAACTTCTGGCTGGTGGCTATGGAAAAGTAACTATCTTTACGTTCAAAATTCAGCAAACGACAGCATGTCGACACTCATTTATGATGCAATTCCTAACTAAACAATTCTAAGTAATATTAAACAGGAAAATAATAAGAGTTATGAAAAATAACCAATTTATAAAGCGAATGGTGGCGATGAGTATTGTTGTTGTCACTGTTTGGCTTTTTTGGCCATCAATACCACCACAAATGACGGTTACTGAATCGTCAGAAGAAGTCGCTATTAATAAAGCCATTTTGGCTAAAGAAACGCCGATTGAAAAAAGCATATTGATGACACCAAAACCTAAAAAAATAACTTCCAACGACTCAGCGACATTAGTCGCTAAAGCCTATGCAGCGGAATTAAACTTTCCAACCTATTCGCAACCGTTATCAACTAATGATTTTGACCGATTAAAACCAAATCACTTTAATCCACAATCAATTCCTGTTGATGATGAAGGCACAACCGTAACAGCAGAGTTGTCAAAGTATCGCTATATCTACCCTGAATCAGTGCTTGCGTCACTTAATGGTGAAAATATTGACAGTGCAGAACTAATACTAGTTGATACTTCAAGTAGAAAAACGTTGTTAACAGCTAAGTTCATACAAGATGAAGATAACTGGACTGCACAATTTAAAGGCAAGCGTAACTTCCCTGCGCAATTGCAAGCGACAGTAAAAGCAAAAATAAACGGGAAGAATATCAACATAGCCTTATCATTAAAGTATGTTGATTCAATCGCCACACTTGAAAGCTTCGACCCAGCAACTAATGATGATGCTGATATGGTAATACAGGCAAATCTCACTACCAGAGAACAAGGCCTTTATCGCCTGCGCGCTAATTTGTTTGATGCCAACAACCAACCTATTGCACATTTAGTTAGTAAAGAAAAACTCAAAAAAGGTAGCAGCAGCATTGATTTAAAGGCTCATCAGTCTGTCTTGCAAGGAAAACAGTCTCCTTTTTATTTATCAACATTCTCGATTGAATTAATGTCTCCAGCACCAGGAACACCAACCAAATATGGCGATAGCGCTATTACGCAATATGAAATAAAGAATTTTGCAATTTCAAGTTTAAGTGATATACCTTATCAACCTTCTACGCAAGAACAGCAGCGATTGCTACTATTACAGAAGATGGCGCAAGGAAGATAAGGCTTTACAAAGTGACATAATCACCACGCACTAATTAAAAGGATTTTCATTTAGTACATAACACCAGTACTACTAACTGACACTTTTAATCAGGAGCATTTGATATTGTTAAAAGTCACTTTAACAATCTTAGCTTTATTAGTTTTTCCAATACATGCAAGTGATACCATCTCTAAAGATAGGCTCACTTCTATGTTAGCTGAAGCTGAAGACTACTTGTCTGTGAAGCCTTCGAAGTCGCTAAAAATATTATCCAACCAAAATGATTTATCTTTATTATCTGAATCACAGTTTTTTCGCTGGCACATTACATTAATAAGAGCTTCCCTGTCACTCAACAACTTATCGATAATGGAAAACTCAATAAAAGCACTAATAACACATAAATCAGCAACTGAATTTGAACATAGAATTGTGCCAATATTGAGCAGTATCGGCATTTGGTTACGTAAGTCTGGCTATTTAAAACAGGCAAAATTAACTTTAGTATGCGCGCTTAAACATAACCAAATTGAAGGTAATAAAGTAAAACTATTAACCAGTATTGCTATTGTTTCAAGGCACCTAAATCAAAATGAATATGCAATAAATACATACAATATTGCAAAAAGCATTGCTAAAAATGAAAACATATCCTCGTCACTAGCAACAATTGAAAATAACTTAGGTGTGCTTGCATTAGAGAATGATGAAGTTACAAAGGCAGAGCTACACTTTCGAAGTGCTTTGGCTCAGCATCAAAAAAATTCAAATCGTTCTGGCAATATCATTAGCGGCATAAATTTACTGCAAGCTTTTTTAATTCAAAATAAACAACTCGACTACCAGCGATTATCCCCTTCAATTACAAGGCTTACCAAGGCTTTTCCCAATGCATCAAGACAAGGCACTTTATTTTGGCTAAATACGGTATTTGAATTAAGACAAGGAGTGAAACTTAATGACAAGATAAAAGCACTACTTGTTAAAAGTTTTAGTGATATTAGCGATCGAAAATTACAGTTTTCATTAAACAAGCATTTTGCTGATGAGCTAAGCATTAGCATTAGCTTAGCAAATGAAACATCACAAGAAAGCTTGCCTCCACTATGGCTTAATCAAATTACTCAATGTGATTGGCAAAAACTAAAAATATTTAAGCTAGAAAACTCTAAATAATGCGTCATTAGCTTTCAATCAACTAGATTAATCTTCGATTATAAAACACCAAATGAAATGTAAGTAGTGTTCAAGCCACTCATTACATTTTATAAAATAAAGCCTGATGCATGCTTTATAAATATTAAGTTCATAAACTGAGTTTGCTCAATATATCTGCATTAACGCCTCAACTAACCAATCGCTATTTATCTTGATATTAATTCTATAAACCACGTTAAGCACAACTTACAACCACGCTAAAGTGCGATTACGTGTCATCATTCACTGCGCTATCCGGCATTGAAAACAGATAAATCCGGCTTCATTATTTTCAATTTTTATTTATAAAATTGATCTAGATTATTGAAAGCAATTTTACTGCTACCTTAACAAAATTCAATAACCATGAGCTTAATGTGACATATTTACAATATGACAAATACCGCTTAAACTGCTGAGAGTCATAAATTTATATAAAAATAATTAAATAGATTAAACCAAACACTAACCCTAGCTCTTAATTTTTTTAAAAGGTTCATTATGCAGCAATCATTTATGAGTGCGTTTTATAAAAACTTTCTTGGCAACTCGCCTGAATGGTACAAACTCGCAATAATTTCATTTTTAATCATCAACCCAATATTATTTTTCTTTGTTGACCCTTATATTGCGGGTTGGGCCTTAGTTGTTGAATTTATATTTACCTTAGCCATGGCGCTAAAATGTTATCCATTGCAACCCGGCGGTTTACTAGCCATTGAAGCGGTTGCAGTCGGAATGACCTCCCCCGGACAAGTTATGCACGAAATGGTCCTTAACTTTGAAGTTATATTATTATTAATCTTCATGGTGGCAGGCATCTACTTTATGAAGAACTTGTTACTGTTTTTATTTACTAAAATAGTAACCAAGGTTCGCTCTAAGGTATTAGTTTCCTTATTGTTCTGTTTCTCAGGTGCTTTCTTATCCGCCTTTCTAGATGCCTTAACCGTTATTGCTGTAATCATCAGTGTTGCGATAGGCTTTTACTCGGTTTACCACAAAGTAGCCTCAGGTAAAGATAGTAACCATAATCATGATCATACAAGCGATCACGAATTGCCTGAGTATTCACGTGATGATTTAGAACAATTTCGCGGTTACTTACGTAATTTATTAATGCATGCGGGCGTAGGTACTGCATTAGGTGGTGTATGTACAATCGTCGGTGAACCACAAAACTTAGTTATCGGTAAGCAAGCAGGATGGGAGTTCCTTGAATTTGCCATACGCATGTCACCGGTCACCATTCCAGTATTTATTGCGGGCATGATAACTTGTGTACTTTTAGAAAAAATAAAATGGTTCGGTTACGGTGTTGCATTACCAGAAAATGTTTACAAAGTTTTAAATGACTTTGATATCGAAGAAAGTAAAAAGCGTACCAAACGCGATAACGTAAAACTTATCATGCAAGGCGTCATTGCAGTATGGTTGATTGTTGGCCTAGCACTACATTTAGCGCCGGTAGGCATGATTGGCTTATCTGTTATTATTTTAGCAACAGCCTTTACTGGTATTACTGAAGAACATCAAATCGGCCATGCTTTTGAAGAAGCTTTACCTTTTACTGCCTTACTTGCGGTATTCTTCGCTGTTGTAGCAGTTATTGTTGATCAACAATTGTTTACCCCTGTTATTACTTGGGTACTTACCTTTGAAGGTAATATGCAGTTAGTAATGTTCTACTTAGCCAATGGTTTATTATCTATGGTAAGTGATAACGTGTTTGTTGGTACGGTTTACATCACCGAAATTACTAAAGCTTTGGCTGCTGGCCAAATAACACGTGATCAGTTTGACCTTCTAGCCGTTGCAATTAATACCGGTACTAACTTACCAAGTGTAGCAACACCAAACGGTCAAGCAGCGTTCTTATTCTTGTTAACCTCTGCATTAGCACCGCTAATTCGTTTATCGTACGGACGCATGGTTATTATGGCATTCCCATATACTATTGTGCTCACTATTGTTGGCTTATTAGCTATTTCGTCAGGCCACTTAGCAGATACAACACAGTCTTATTACGACTCACATTTGATTGAACATCATAGTGCTAAACCAGCGACTAAAGCACCTGGTGGACATTAAGTAACCGGTACATGTAAGTTGATATAAAATCTAACAAAAGCGCCCTTGTGGCGCTTTTTGATTATTGGTAGCATGCATAAAACTATATACCCACCTGTTTGGGTATATAACACTAACAACCCAATCATAGGTGACATTTCGTGAACTTCTTAAGTCAGTTATCTCTTAATCAGCGTGCATGGCAACTACTTGCTTTTAGTGCACTTTGTTTTGAGCTCAGTGCATTATATTTTCAATACGTTATGGGGCTAGAGCCTTGTATTATGTGTATTTATCAGCGAACAGCTATATGGGGAATATTTCTAGCCGGTGTTCTCGGTGCCTTAGGTTGTCAGTTTGTACTTATACGTATTGTATCTTTTGGCTTGTGGGCTACCGGTGCTATTTGGGGCTTACTCATTGCGCTAGAGCATGTTGAGATGCAGTCAACAACCATGTCATTTTTATTTAGCTGTGAGTTTATTCCAAACTTTCCGTCTTGGGCCCCTTTGCATGAATGGTTACCCGTTTTATTTGAAGCAACTGGCGACTGTGGTGATATAAAATGGCAATTTATGGACTTTACCATGCCACAAGTTATGGTGGTTATTTTTGCGGTTTATAGTGTAGCCTTTGCTGCTATATTGTTAGCGCGTTTATTAAAGCAAAGAATGTTTTAATAAACATTAAAAACTAAAACTCAGCCATTTAGCTGCACGATAGTTAAATAGTTAACATAAAATAAGTAAATCAATAATATTGGTTTACTTATTTTTTTGTGCTTAAAAAAGTGTTTTTTCGAGCCTACATAATAATAAGCAACACATAAAAAAGCAGCACAATATGCTGCTTTAAAGAGGCTTTCTAACTTATGATTTTAACCTATACTGCGCTATACCTGAGTCGTTATTATATCAACAGCAAGTAGCAAACAATTCCCACTAAGCAGGCAACAATAAGACTTAGTATTGCTCCTTCCCTGACCATGTCTTTTATTTCTATCTCACCGGTTCCGTAAGCAATAGCATTTGGCGCTGTTGCTACAGGCAACATGAATGCACAACTTGCACATATTGCAGCAGGTACCATTAGCACTTTAGGGTCATAACCTGAGGCAATTGCTGCTGCGGCCAAAATAGGCATTAATAACGTTGCAGTAGCTGTGTTACTGGTAATTTCGGTTAGATAAGTGACCACTAAACAAATAGTAATTAGCATAATAATGACCGGCAAATTTGAGAACGATGCTAACCATTCCCCGAGTAAACCACTTAACCCTGAGGCAACAAAACCTTTTGCTAATGCTATACCACCAGCAAATAGTAATAGCATCCCCCATGGAATGGTTTTTGCGCTATCCCAGTCTAATAAACGAGAGCCTTTACCGTTTGGCACGATAAACATGATGACGACAGCAAGTAATGCGACAGTGCTATCTCCAGCGATATTTATATCTAATGCGCCACTCCAGCCACCAAATGGTTCTTTACGAGTGATCCATGCTAATGCTGTTAAGCCGAAAACCCATAAGGTTCGTTTTTCTTCTTTACGCCAAGGGCCTAAGGTCGGTAAGTGCACTTCATGTTCAAGCTTTACCTTTCTGGTTAACCAAAAAGCAATTAGAGGTATCGCTAGAACAACAACAGGAACACCTATTTTCATCCACTCTAAAAAGCCAAATTCAACACCGGTCTGTTCCTCATATATGCCCATAAAAATAACATTAGGAGGCGTGCCAATCGGCGTTCCGACACCACCAACGCTAGCGGCATAAGCAATTCCTAAAATAAGAGCAACTTTTAGATTTTGATTATCAATATGTTTTAGAATTGCCAGGGCAATAGGTAACATGATTAAGGTTGTGGCCGTGTTAGATATCCACATACTTAAAAAAGCACTTGCCAGCATAAAGCCCAACACCATGCGCCTGCCGCTTGTAACGCCCACGAGTTTAACCATATACACCGCTAATCGTTCATGTGCGCCACTTTTTTCAATGGCTTTAGAAAGCATAAAAGCGCCCATCAACAATAAAATAACATGACTACCTAACGCAGAAGCTACGGTTTTATGGTCTACAACATTAAACATCGGTAATAATGCAAAAGGAACTAACGAGGTTGCTGGAATAGGAATAGCTTCAGTCACCCACCAAATAACAGTTAGCAAGGTGATAGCCGCAGCAATGGATACTTTGTTTTCCAAGCCTATAGCTTGTAAAAAAAAGTAAAAAATAACCGCCAACGCAGGTGCCAGCGGTATAAACAATTGTTTAGTCAATTTCATAATTTCGTCCGGATTTTTATTCTTATGTTTTTTATTTTTATATTTTATTTGAACGTTTTTTATTTAAAGCTTATCGATAATGATTGATAAATTCGCTTGCTTCTTGCCATCTTTGATTGCTAGCAAGTGTTGAAAAATCACTACTTTGACGTGGATTTTTTAGCAATTTAGCAAGCCTTTCACTACTTTGCGCATTAATGGATATATTTGCGCCATCTAAAACGTCAACACAGCCTTGACGATTATTGCAAAGTAACAACATATCGCAGCCAGCACTTTGCGCGGCTTCAGCACGCTCAATATAGCCACCAACACTTGCCGCCCCTTCCATTGATAAATCATCACTGAAAATAACACCGTTAAAGCCTAGTTGTTCGCGCAGAATATTTTGTAGCCAATAGCGAGAAAATCCAACAGCTTGACTATCAACTTCAGGAAATATCACATGCGCCGGCATTAATGCGTCAACCTTTCCTTTAGCAATAAGTTGCTTAAACGGCATAAGGTCTTGCTGAAATATATCGGCTTTAGATCGAATATCTATCGGTAAATCAATATGAGAATCAGCTTTTACGCTGCCATGGCCAGGAAAATGCTTACCTGTTGCTTTCATGCCCACTAAATGTAAACCACTGATAAACGCTTCGGCTAGCTCTGTGACGTAGTCAACTTCGCGGTGAAAGCTTCTATCACCAATGACATCGCTAATGTTATTAATATCAAGCACTGGCGCAAAGCTAATATCAATACCGACCGCTTGGACTTCAAGTGCCATTAGAGCGCCACTTTGTTTCGCGAGTGACTTTGCAAGCGATAAATTTTGCTTTGCCATTTGCCAAAGGCTCCCCATAGCAGGGATCAATGAAAATCCATCACGAAAACGCTGTACACGGCCACCTTCATGGTCTACCGCTATTAACAATGGTTTTCGCGCTGCGCTGCGAATTTGAGTACTTAACTCGGTAATTTGCTCAGGTGAATGGTAATTTCGCGTAAAGAAAATTAAGCCACCGACCAGTGGGTGTTGGAGAATTTCTTTATCTTCTTGTGAAAGTGATGTGCCTTGCACATCAATCATGACAGGGCCCATAACAGCACTTCAATAGTTTGAGATGCTGCTACTCTACCCAATTAGTGTTCACAAACAAAGGTAGATAATTAATTAAATGCGAATAATTTTAACAAACTATGAGTTTAGCGCTAATAGCGTTTTAGATAACGACTGATACTGGCATAAAAGCGCTATACCAAAACACTTATATTAGAAGCGTAAACTATAGCGTTAGTGCACAGGCATTGGGGCGCCAACACCGGCAGCTACATAAGGAATTACATTACGAATAACATCTGATATTTGTAAGTCTCGTTCAAAGTCACTTTTAGCGATATCAATCAAAGCATCGCTTGAAGACATAGTAAATACAACAGTGCCCATAGTGAAATGCAAACGCCAGAACATTTCTTCTGCACCCAATTCTGGGTAAGCCTTTTGAACCGCTAAAACAAAATTATCAATTACACCTGGGTATTGCGTCGTTAAAAACCAACGTAAAAAACCTTGGCTATCGGTATAACCTCGACCTAATAATTGTAGAAAATTACTGGTGCCGTTGTCTTTAAAATCATTAAGCGACAATAATGGCTCAATAAAAGCAGAAAACACATCCACTAGAGTAAGTTCATCATTATTGCAAATATCAACTAACGCACTTTCTAAACGTGGTGACAACTCATTCATATAACGAGACATTACAGCTTTTATCAATTCTTTTTTTGAACCAAAATGATAATTAACTGCTGCTAAATTGACTTCTGCTTGGCTGGTAATTTCACGTAAAGACGTACCATTAAAACCTTTGTCAGCAAACAGGCTCTCTGCTGCATCTAATATTTTATTCTTTGTGCTCATAGGTATATAGCGCCGTATATCGAATATTTATGAAATTAATACGCTCAGTTTAAACAAGCGTTTTAAATAACGCAACCATCTACTATGAGAATTGTTCATTACAAATTTTTACTTAATTAGCACAGTAAAAAACACGCTTAACCGATATTATTATTTTAACTTTTAAACCCCAAACGTTTAAATAGTGAATTTGTTATACTCTCCCTAGTATATTTTTTGGCTCAACTTATTAGTTGAGCTTTTTTTTGCCTAAAATTTCCCCTTAACAAAATCAGTGCTTTTCCAGCCCGATAAGACGAATTAGCGCTATTACAAATTATTACTCTATACGTACAGTAAGAAACACGCTTAACCGATATTATTATTTTAACTTTTAAACCCCCAAACGTTTAAATAGTGAATTTGTTATACTCTCCCTAGTATATTTTTGGCCCAACTCTTTAGTTGGGCTTTTTTTTATCTAAATTTATTCTTAGCATCGCTGATTACAAACTGTTACAGAATGAGCACAGTTAAAAACAGCAATTGCCGATAATATTATTGTGCTTTTCATAAGAAGACATTTGAAGAGCAGATTTCATACTTTCCCTAGTATATTTTATATAATGGCTCAGCCCCCTTTCGCTGAGCTTTTTTTTATCCAAAATTTGTCCAATCCCCCGAATTTAGTACAATAAAACTCAATATTGTTGCTAACCATTCGATCTCATTCTACTATAGCCAAGAGCTTATACTTACGTTAACTAATACGCTACCTAGGCGCTAACTAAAAAAATAACGGATAATTATGAAACCGACATTTAAACTAACCACTACAGCTATTTTAGTTGCTGCAAGCTTGACTGCTTGTAATGGTGATAGCAAAGTTGCAACAGACACTGCAGCAGTAAAAAGCGTAAGCCAAGCGCTTACGGCAAAAGATGCTGAAAAATTTTTAGCGAGTACAGAAAAAGAACTCGTACAGTTGAACCTTGAAGGCAGCCGTGCCGCTTGGATTAATTCCAACTTCATTACTGAAGATACTTCTTCGCTTGCAGCCGCTGCCGATCAAAAATCAACGGAAGCAGGTGTTCGTTTTGCCATGGCCGCTGCAAAATTTGATGATGTAGAAGTAAGCGCAGACCAACGCCGTAAATTAAACATATTAAAACAAAGTTTAGTGATGCCTGCGCCTCAAGATTCAGCAAAGTCAGCTGAATTAGCAAAAATTGGTGCTGAATTAGGCAGCATGTATGGCAAAGGCTCTTACACCACTAAAGCGGGTGACACCTTAAGCCTTGGTCAAATGACAGCCAAAATGGCGAGCTCTCGTGACTACAATGAATTGTTAGAAATGTGGCAAGGTTGGAGAACAATCAGTCCAGACATGAAACCATTGTATATTCGTCAAGCAGAGCTTGGTAACGAAGGTGCTCAAGGTTTAGGTTACAAAGATCTCGGCGCAATGTGGCGTTCAAATTACGATATGCCTGCAGATGAGTTTGCTAAAGAACTTGACCGCTTATGGGGACAAGTTAAGCCACTATATGATGACTTACATTGTTATGTACGCTCTGAGCTAGGTGAAACTTACGGCGAAGATAAAGTTCCGCAAGACCAGCCTATTCCTGCACATTTACTCGGTAATATGTGGGCACAGTCATGGGGTAACATTTATGACTTAGTTGCACCTGAAAATGCAGATCCAGGCTATGATGTTACTGAACAGCTTGCTGCAAATAACTATGACGAAATCAAAATGGTTAAAGGCGCGGAAACGTTCTTTACCTCACTGGGTTTTGACGCATTACCTGAAACCTTCTGGCAACGTTCATTATTCACTAAACCAGCGGACCGTGACGTAGTTTGTCATGCCTCAGCTTGGGATCTAGATGCTAAAGATGATATTCGCATCAAAATGTGTATCCAAAAAACAGGTGAAGAATTTTCTGTTATTCATCACGAGTTAGGACACAATTTTTATCAACGTGCTTATCAAAATCAGCCAGTATATTATCAAAACAGTGCCAACGATGGTTTCCATGAAGCCATTGGCGACACCATTGCCCTTTCAGTTACACCAAAATACTTAAAAGAAATAGGCTTAATTGACACTATTCCTGATGAATCAAAAGATATTGGTTTATTAATGAAAATGGCATTAGAAAAAATAGCCTTTATTCCATTTGGTTTAATGGTTGATCAATGGCGTTGGAAAGTATACTCAGGTGAGGTGACACCTGAAAATTACAACACCGCTTGGTGGGAGTTACGTGAAAAATATCAAGGGGTAACAGCCCCTGTTGATCGTGATGCCAATGCATTCGATCCTGGCGCTAAATACCATGTTCCAGGTGGTGTGCCTTATTCTCGTTACTTCTTAGCTCATATACAGCAGTTTGAATTCCACAAAGCGCTATGTGAAATTTCAGGTAATACTGACCCAATTCACCGTTGTTCTATATATAACAACAAAGATGCAGGTACAGCACTAAATACTGTGCTTGAAATGGGTTCAAGTAAGCCATGGCAAGAAGCCTATAAAGTATTAACCGGTAGTGAGCAAATGGATGCCACTGCTATTATTGATTACTTTGCACCTTTACACGCTTGGTTAAAAGATAAGAACCAAGGTAAACAGTGTGGCTTTTAAGCATTAGTTTTAAATAGCTAACATAAAAAAGCCCTTAAACAATTAAGTTTAAGGGCTTTTTTTAAACTTTATACTTAATTATTCAATAGTAAAGTTTTAGCTTGTTAACAAATTACTCGCTACTGCAATAGCTTTTGTTCACTATCCAACAGCTTAACTGAAACATTTTTATTATCTTGATGACGATTAAGTTGAGACTTTATGGCCATTTCAAACTGAGCTTTAGTTGGTACCGCACTAGACAAACCTTCTGCTTCCATTGTCATACTAAACAGAGCATAATTATATTGTTGCCATTTAGATTGAATAAAGTCTTCAGGTTCAATATCAATAATACTATTTAAATAGTCAGTATAATTGTTAATTCCTTTATAACCTGTTGCAAATATTTCCATTGTTAGAGTATCAATTCTTGGCGTAAGGTCTTCATTAGAAATAAATACACTTAGATCCAAATTATCCAGGTTAGGAACTCGACCTGAGGTTGGAGCATAAATATACCAATCAAGCATATTGCCTCCATACCCTCTTCCAAGCATAGCTAAATTTATAAAATCAAAATCTGTGGTATTAGATAGAGAGTAACTTCCGCTTTCACTTGTCAATATTTCAAATAATTCATTGTAATCAATCGTATATTTTGATAAGTCAAAAGTCTGATTAATATTAGTAGAACGTTGACGAGATAATGTATAAGTATATGCTTCATTAACGTTTGGAATGTCATCTAAAAAGTTAAAATCATAGGCATCAACAACATAAAAGCCAGTATTTTCAAACTGATAACTATAAACATTTTCATCAATCGACCGCGTTGAATTGATCAAGTGATAAGCTCCATCGATAAAAGCAGCAACACGACGACTTGAACTATCTGTGTTGATATTAACAGGCTGGCCTTGGATAACAGCATCAACAGATGAAACTTGTGTAAAGTCTGGGATTAAAACGCCATATAACTCATCGGGTGCAGAATACTTCATTTGAGCAGACATTAATTTAACACTTTCATCTACTTGAAAACATTGCCTAAGCCCCAATGCCTGTGACGAGCCCACTGAATTATTAATAGTATTATAATAATAAATACTCGTATTTAAGTTACCAATATCTAACGGACGAGATGGAGTACTAACTATAAGATCACTTTGTTGACAGCTACATTGGCTCGTATCATAGGTGCGTGTTTCAATTGTGCCCATATCAACAACAGGGTGGTCTATGTAACTCGTTAAATTGATTGGCATTACACCATCAACGTCGATGCCTCCACGAGTAACAATTGATACTGTTTCTGAAGCATTACTAGAGCTATAAGTCATGATTCCATTGGCATCTGCAGAAACTATCTCTTTATTAGAGAAGTCATTATTATGAATGATTAACTTTGCATCTGTTGCACTTGTTTCGTTACCACATTCGTCAGTATAAACAGCTTTAACCGTAATTGTGCTAGGTACTGTAGGGCTCGGGGTTGTTGTTTTTGATGAACCTCCTGAGCCGCCACACGCAGATAGTGTTAAAAGAAGTGCAGTCGCGATGATACTACGATTCATATTTAGTCCTTTAATTTAATTATTAGTACAGATTCTTCGACGTATTTATTGCACGCACATCATAACAACAAATCAACTACTGAAAAATATTTTTTACATAGCATAATGGTCTGTTAAGCTTTGTTTATATTTTCAACAAAGACATTCAGCCTCAGTAATCATGCATAAAATCTATGCCTACTGATATTATTTACACACATATTGAATCAACAAATGTATAATTAAATCTAACTCGCGACTTGGTTTCTACCAGCTTCTTTAGCCCGATATAACGCGTTATCTGCATTTTTATATAAATTTATCCAAATACCATCAGTGCTCTCATCCAAACACGCAATGCCAATACTAACAGTGACTAAGTCTGAAACTGATGAATTAGGGTGCTTTATTTTCCCCTCTGTAATGGTCGAAATTAATGATTGTGCTAATTCACGACATTGTTCTAAATTCGTGGCTGGCAGTACTACAGCAAATTCTTCGCCACCAATCCTTGCTAACACATCTGACTGACGTTTAAGCCTGCCTTGCAACAGTTTCGCAAGCTTTATTAAGCATTGATCACCCGCGGGGTGACCTAGCGAGTCATTATAGTTTTTGAAGTAGTCAACATCTAGAATCATCAAGGAAACAGGTTGTGCTAATCGCTTATGAACACTAATCGCATACGCTAATTTGTCTTCAAAAACTCGTCGATTGTTCAAGCCTGTTAAAGGATCTGTATTCTTAAGCTTGGTTAACTCGGCATTTAATAAAATATTGTTTTCATTCGAGTCACGTAATTCTCGGTTAAAATGCAATGTTGTGTAAATCATTACAACAATAAACAAAGGAAACTTAGCACTCGAAATAAGAAGATCGATGCTATCCAATTCACGAATTAATAGTTTAAATGCGATATCAATAATAATGATCGGCAAAGTGCTAATGATTAACAAAGCAGTGTTAGTACTAAAGCAAATTAATGTCGAGAAAAAACCTATAAGTAGAACTTTTTCTGCCGCAATATTAGCACCAAAAACTTGATAGGTTGCCACTGACATTAGTAGCCAATTAAGTGCTGACAATGTAATAGCACCGTGCAGATAATTTGATGTAATTATTGCTTTTCCCTTGCCTACCCGAAAAGCAAAATAAATAGAGCTAATAACGTATACTGACAAGTTAACTTGGTAAATAGGGATTGAGAAATGCTCATACACAAAAACATAATAAGCAATAGTGAATTGCACTAATGAAATTGATGCCCACAACCAACGATATGAGTGGACTTCATTTTGATAATCAATTTTGAAAAGGTTACTTAACATTTCTAACATCACTCTTCAAAAGCGACATAGATCTCACGAAAAGGTACAGTTACTTTACTAAAAGCAAGGCAAACATCAGGGTCAAAGTGCGTACCTGAATTGTCCATAATATAGTCGCACGCTTCTTCAAAGGTCCAAGCTTTTTTGTAACTTCTTTTACAGGTTAAAGCGTCGAAAACATCTGCAACGGCAACAACGCGTCCAGATAACGGTATTTCAGCTCCCTTTAATTTTTTAGGATAACCGCTACCATCCCACTTTTCATGGTGTGAAAGCGCAACTTCACGCGCCATAGAGAGCACTTCAGACTTATCAGTTCCTAATATTTCCGCACCAATGACAGGATGTAGCTTCATCAATTCCCATTCTTGAGGATTAAGCTTTCCAGGTTTAAGTAAAACATCATCAGAAATACCAATTTTCCCCACATCATGCATAGGTGCGGCTAAATATAGTAAATTAACCCAATGCTTATTATTTGATAATTGGGCAGCAAGAATACGAGAATATTCGCTCATTCTTAATACATGCATGCCTGTTTCATTGTCTTTATATTCCGCCGCGCGACCTAAGCATTGTATAATTTCAAGCTGAGTTTCTTTTAATTTCAACGTTCGCTCTTCCACCAAGTGCTCTAAATGCTTTTGCTGGTTATGCAACATCATATGTGTTTTCACACGCGCTTTAACAATATCAGGCTGAACAGGTTTGCCAATGTAGTCAACTGCGCCAAGAGCTAAGCCTTTTTTTTCATCTGGTGCTGATGACTTGGCTGTAACAAAAATAATCGGAATATTGCGAGTCATGGCATTGGACTTTAAAGCTTCACATACTTGATAACCATTCATTTTAGGCATCATCACGTCAAGCAATATCATATCAATATCACTATCTTTATTGGCAATATCTATTGCCTTTTGACCATTCAATGCCACTTTAATACGGTATTCATCTTGCAAAATACCTTTAAGAACATCAATATTTGCCGGGGCATCATCAACCACTAAAATAGTTAATTTATCCATGATTTTTAACTCCTAAAGGCAATTAAAGTTGCCTTTTTATACTCGTAAGGGTTTCAATAGCTTCATCAAATTCATATGAATTAACATTAGTAATAAGTTGCGATAGCAAGACACTAACTTTATTATCTAAATGATTTATATTGATTTTTTCGACCACTTCTAATGCATTAGTGTCATCGTCTAAGATGTACGCTTCTATTTCCAATATAACTTCCAACAACTCATCACGACTCAATATTTTGGTATCTATTTTATTTTTTGTTGAATGTGTCACAAGTACGTGTTTTATCGCTGTAATATCTCGATCTATTAACTGACAAAGTTTTTCCACCTCGCTAAATAATGGCACTTTGTGGATAAGCAAGCTCTCTAGCTCGCTTGATTTATCATAAATAAGTTCAGCACCAATATTACCAGCCACTCCCTTTAAGGTGTGTGCCTTCATCCTACACTTTTCAAGTTGCTGCTTTGTAAATAATTGTACAAATTCGTTAGGAAAGTCACTTTCACTAGCAATAAATTTTTGCAGTAGTTTCAAATAAAGTGTTTCATCCCCTAAGCATATTGCTAAACCTTTCTCAACATTCAACGCAGGTATTGATATTTCAGATAACTGCTTAGGCGTAGGATTATTTTCTGTATTATTCAGAGCAAGATCATGACAAATTTGTTCAGCATTAGCAGGCTGAATCCACGTAGCCATCTTGCTAAACATATCTTTGATATCAATAGGTTTAGCAATATGGTCATTCATACCACAAGCAAGCGCTTTGTCTTTATCGCCGACTAATGCATTGGCGGTCATTGCTATAATTGCCGTGTTTTTATTTTTTCCATCAAGTCTGATTTCTTTAGTGGCTTGATAACCATCCATCAGCGGCATTTGACAATCCATTAATATACCATCAAAAACTTCCTGCTTAGCCTTGGCAACAGCCTCTCTACCATTTAGTGCTGTGGTTACCTTTATCTTATGGGACAATAAAATTTCTTGTGCAAGCTCTAGGTTAATTTCATTGTCTTCAACAAGCAATATATTGGCGCCCTTAAGTTGTTCAAAAGAGTCGACCAAAGTCTCATCAACGCTGACCGGTATAAAGTCGTCCTCATTGTGATACCCCACTGCATGCTCTATACCTTTGATAAAGGTCGAGTAAGTGATCGGCTTACACAAATATGCTTGAATTAAGTTATGTTCGTATACATCAGCCTTTTCTTGCGCATCTTCCCAACTAAAAGCAGTAATCAACATAAACTTAGGCAGTTTTTGGTCTGACAATGACTGTTGGTAGTAATTCTTGGCCGCAATAATGAAATCAACGCCATCCATTAGCGGCATCTGCCAGTCACTAATGATCATGTCAAAAGTTTGTTCATTAGCTGAAATTATATCTAATGCCTGCTGGCCGCTTTGTGCCTGAACAGTTGATAAACCAAGTGTTGATAGCATGTTGGCAGTTATCTCTAATGCAGTTTTATTATCATCAACTACTAATACCTGCTTAACGTTTGAAGATAATAGTACTGCTAAGTCACGGTATTTTTCTTCACCTTTTTTCAGGTTAACATTAAAAGTAAATGTTGTTCCTTGTCCAAAAACACTTTCAACAGATATATCACCATTCATAAGCGTGATTAAGTTCTTACAAATAACTAAACCAAGCCCTGTACCACCATACTCGCGTGTGGTTGATGAATCAGCCTGATTAAACGACTGGAATAATTGACTTAAATGTTCGTCATTCATCCCAATACCAGTATCAGAAACATTAAACTGCAAGTGCACATTTTCATCAGTTTGATCAATAACATTGACTGAAATTAGGATTTCACCTTGATGAGTAAACTTGATTGAGTTATTACATAAGTTAAGTAATATTTGGCTTAACCGTAGTGAGTCACCGATAACCGAAAGAGGTAGGTCGGCAGCAAGAGAAAATATAATTTCTAAGCCTTTTTCATCAGCTTTTACACCTACTGTATTTGCCAATTCTGACAACATATCATCGAGCTTAAACTTACGCTCTTCCATTTTAAGCTTGCCGGCTTCAATCTTTGAGAAGTCTAAAATATCATTAATAATCCCCAGTAAAGACTGCGCCGAGTTACTCACCTTTTGAATGTAATTTCTTTGCTTAGTGTCTAGTTCTGTCTGTAATGCAAGTTGAGACATACCAATAATGGCATTCATTGGCGTTCTAATTTCATGACTCATATTGGCAAGAAATTCGCTTTTCGCTAATGACGCTTGCTCTGCAGCAGTTTTAGCTTGCTTTAATTCATTTTGCATTTTTAGACGGTTAGTTATGTCACTAAAAACAACAACACAACCTTGCAAAACACCGTTATTGACGATTGCTCGACTGGTATATTCTACGGGAATAAGTTGATCATCTTGTCGAAAAAAATACTCCTTATCAGAATTAAATACACCGCCATATTTCATAGTTTTAGTAAATAAATGTTCTGATGATATAGGGCTATTTGAGTGCCCATTGACGACCAACGCGAGTATATCCTCTCCTTCAAGTTGCGCTTCTTTGTAGTCCAATATTTCTAATGCGCTATCGTTGATAAAGAGTAAGTGCCCATGCTCATTAACGCCAATTAAACCTTGCCCAACAGAAGAAAGAATAGAACGGCCTTGCTCTTCAATAGCAACAAGCTTTTTAGTTCTTTCTGAGACCAATCCTTCCAGTTCTACTTTCGATATTTCTAAACTGTTTTTCGCTTCAGTTAAGCTCTCATTCGCTTTTCTACCAAGCTTAAGCGTTAATAAAATTGACGGCACAGTGAACGACATCACAATTAAGAGCAATAAAACAACACTACGACGTAGTAATTGGAAAGAACGATACGCTTCATCGGCATGTGTTTCTATGACTAAACCATAGTTAAACTTTGCATTCCAATAATAGAACGCTAAAACATCTTCCCCTGCGGCGTTACGGTATTCAGTAACGCTATTGGCAAAGTTAGTGCTGGTGTAAGTTGCGCTATTAACAATATCAAGATACGGTCTATCTCGATAAAAACCATCCGAGTAATCATTAAGTTTTAATATCGTATGTTTCATCAATAAAGACTCAATAATCGACTGATTAATCAAATAATCACCTTGCCAATTCGTTGCAAACAATCGACCTGTTTTATTAAATGAAATATCATAAACTTGGTCAAAAAATAAATCATCAGCACTAATTTCATCACGTAATATTGCAATAATATTATGTTGCTTATCAATTATCGGCTCTAACACCACCATACAGCTATAAAATGCCAACTCGGATTTATTTCCTTTACAGCGATTAATAGGAAAAATAACGCGATTGCCTTTGCTCGCTTCTGCAACATATAAAGGGTATTTTTCTAATAATTCCGTAGCATGCTGGCGGTTATTCCCAAGTAATACTTGCCCTTGTAAATTAATTAAACTGCGATTTTTAATGTTGGTGAATCGAGAGTATTTTGCCCAAGAATTTAAAATACTTTCTTTGGCTGCTATGTAACTTTTTTCATCACTTTTATCAGTTAACGTTTCAATATCATTAATCACAGAAGTTTCATTGAGCTCATAATTCAATGTGCCTATATATATTTCTAGAGAATCAGAGATTTTGTCTTCGGCCAATTCAAGTGTTCTTTGCAAGTTTTGCTTAATGTTTCTGCGCACTTCTTCCTTGTATTGTTCCAAAATCATCCAGCTCGCTAAGATAATAAAGGTGGCAAATAATGCGATAGTTAACAGCATGAATTTTTCAAAACCTTTAGAGCCAAAAATTAAAATAGCTTTATCTGAGTGCACCGTTTTATTTAGTAAAAAAGCAACAATAAACAAAACAGATAATAAAAAAATTAAAAGGATAATGGTTGATGAAAATCGCTTGATAAAGCTATCTGGAGTAATATCTGCATTTCCTTCTTGAGCAGATAACAGATATTTTGCAATAATGGATTTTACATCTATTTGTTGGTTGGCTGTTTGGAGTTTTAAAATAATAGAACTCAAAGCAGGTAAACTTTTATGCGTTAGAAAGTAGATGTCTTGTGCGGGCATTTCGTTAATTGGAATGCTTTTCAGCCCTGATATGCCATTTTTTTCTTGTAACCGAGAAACAAATAACTGAGCATCTAATAACGCTGAAACATCTTTATTGAGAAGTAAATTAGCTGATTCCATTAAGCTTTTAGTACTAATCACTTCAATGTCTGGATATTGCTCCTTAACTACATGTTCAGATAAGTAGCCTTTTACTATAGCAATTTTTTGCCCTTTAAGATCCTCTAAACCTTTTACATTATTATTACTTTCATGCACATAGAGAAAATCACGAATTTTCATAATAGGATTACTAAAATAACCTAATTTCTCTCTAGTAGTATGATAATAAAGGCCAGCTAAAACGTCTATTTCACCTGACTCTAATTGAGTAACTAACTCAGCTAGGCTACCCAAAACATATTCAACTTTTAATGGTGTTCCAGCAATCATTTGTTCGATATAGTCAATGCTGATACCGGAGAGCAGACCATTTTTTCTGAACGACAAAGGGTCAACATTCTCAACACCAATTTTTATTACTTGGCGTTGATCTAGTAATGCTTTTTCAGCATTATTGAAGAAAATGTCATTAACTGTATTAGGGACAGGATCCGAATAAAGCTCAATGGTCGCAATATCAGCTCCTTCATAGGAGATAGTTTGAACATGCTTTTTGTAATTTAGTATTGGCTCTGGAATCGAGCGATTGAAAATTTTCTTATCGTTATAAACGTAGTAGCTAAATACTACTTCACCTAGCTCTAACTCTTTTATTCTTACAGCCTTAATTTCGTCATTATTAATAATAAGTTGTTCAAGGCTATCTTTTAAGGCTTCATTATCATACTTATAAACATGTACTTTGCTAACATTTGCTAACATTTGCTAACAGCGACACCAATTCATCCATGGCTTTATTTTCAGCCGCAAAACTTAATGATGATGAATAAATAGTCACCACAAAAATAGCCGTAAGCCATTTAACAAATTTTAATCTAAACATAAGGTGAAAGTTTCCCTGATAAACTACATAGCAGAACTTAACATTGGATTACGATACTAATAACTATGGTTAATGCCGTACTTGTTCATCAACTGTTGTAGCTCTCCACTTTGCTTTATTTCTCTGAGCGCTTTATTGATCTTAGGTAAGAAAGACTGATGTTTTTTACCAAAACGAATGCTCAATTGGTACTTGTTTTTTGCAGGAGATAAAACGAAACGTTTATCTTCAACTACTTGATAATAATCTAAAATAATATCTGGAATTAAAGCTATATCACAGCGATTTCTAACAAGCATATTTAATAAGTGTTGATCACTGTTTCCTTTCACATTGTCATTGGCCTTTTTCATATTTGTTTCAACATTAAAACCTAAAACAAGACAAGGTCTAGCAACGCCAGGAGTAGCAATTAAGGTATCAATTCTATCTTTATTATTCAGGGCAACCACCCAAGACTCTGTGGATTGCATAAATGGGTCGGAGTAAACCGACTGATTAATTTCATTTGCCGCTTGGCGCCATAAAGGGTCTGTACCCATTTCGACATCTAAGTTGCCTGAAATCATCATTTTTCGTAGTCGTGCTTGAGGATAATAATCAAAAGAAAACTTTACACCAGTCAACCGACTGATTGCTGTTAAAATATCTTTATATAGCCCTGTTCGGGGGTTATCATGAGCGAAAAAGTAAGGTGCACGGCCCCCTTCAATTAAACCGACACGAAGTGGCTCATTAGCTTTTGCGAATGTTGGAAAAAGAAAAATAAAACAAAAAACAAAAAACATATACTAACTTCAAATTATATTCCCTACTAAATATATGTCTGACTAGATGTTGGTAAATAAACCACTATCATGCAGATTTAATCCCTATTCGATTAGAAATGTATCGACACTTTGTAAAGTTAAAGTTAACTTAAGAGTGTTCTGCGCTTAACTTAACAAAATTTTCTCCAATAATCAGCCGATTAGTTTTATTCTTGCATAATTTTATATCAAGAAAGTGTTTTAGCCATTGTGCGTCTATGCACTTAATCTCAAGGAGAGTAGAAATCCAATTCTATAGAAAGGTTAAGCTTGTTAAATAAATATAGTCCATATTGCTAATTGAGACTATCAACAGAGATCATCGACTATTCTACGGTGAATAATATTTTAAAAAGTACTCAGCCGTTTAAATTGGATAGTCGCGCTATTAGTGAAATTATTTCATTAAAAGATAAATATATACGTTCTAGTAAATAGTTATTTATTTTCACTAATTTATCGTCAAAATCACATTCTCTGACATATACATAAAACGTTAACCAATTGTAAATTAATAACTTTACACTTTGGCTTCAACATTGCTTCTTAGTTAAACAAAGGCTATAAAATATTTTAACAGTATAATTAAAAAAAATTACAACGGAGTGAGACATGCCAGTAATTCTTGAAGATCGTCCAATTGAACAAGTACGTGAAGAAACTATTGATCAATTAATACATAACTACAGTCATGGCGTAATTTCATCCGAGGCATTTGAGCGTCGACTAGATCAAGCGATGAATAGTGATTCTCACCAAGAAATTGTCGAACTTGTCGCTGATTTAAGCCTCAAAGCTGACAGCAATTACACTGACAAAAAGGAACATCAATTTACTCCTAGTTATTCAACCAACAACAGTGATGATGACGCGTTAAACTTAAAAAGTATTCTTGGCAATATTGAACGCAGCGGCCAATGGTATGTGCCAAAAAACATCACAATAAATAGTATTTTAGGTGAAGCAACGCTCGATTTTACTGACGCTGTATTTCAACATCAAAATATCACCATAAAACTAAACTGTATTCTTGGCAGCAGCAAAATATATGTACCCGAAAATGTTAATGTCGTGTGTAAAACTTATGGCATTATCAGTAGTATTGAAAACAAAGCGCCATCAATGGCAAACAGACAAGCGCCCGTTATTACAATTGAAGGCAAAGTTGTCTTAGGTTCACTAAATGTTGCTATTAAAAGAACGATTAAAGAAAAGTTTATTGCTTTCGCTAATAACTTAAAATCGGCATTCGATATTGAAAAGTAAGTAACTTAGCTTGTTTATTCATTGCCGCATGTAAATAACAGGCCAATCATAAGTATTTAGCCTGTTATTTATCATTAATCGATTTGGCTAGTACAGCACAATCAAAGCAGGCCAAACGCTGACATCAAACTGCGCCCACTCAATAGTAATGTAATAAAAATCACTGCAGTTGCTGCAATATTCTGCCATAAGTTATTGCGATACTCGCCTAATATACGGGTATTCATAATCCACAATAAGAAAATACTGACCAAAGGTAAAAGTACACCGTTAGCCACTTGTGCAAACCAAATAACCGCAACAGGCTTAAAGCCAGCACTACTAACGACAACACCAATAATAAGTATGATCATCCAAGTCATTTTAAAGCCAAAGGCATTAAGACTCTTTTCTAGGTTTAAAATACCGCTTAAAGCAAAGGCCGCCGCTAAAGGCGCTGTTATTGCAGATGATATTCCGGCAGCAAACAGCCCTAAACCAAGATAAATGCTGGCAGACTCACCAAACAGTGGCTGCAAGGCTGGCGCTAAATCAGCGGCACTTTGTAAACTCAACTGCTGACCAAAAAAAGCTGATGCCGCCGTTGAAAGAATCGCTACTGATATCAATGCACCTAACGGAATAGAAACGAATAAATCTTGTCTTGCTGATGATATGTCTTTTGCACTATGCCATTTTTTACTTGCCGTTGATGCGTGTAAAAATAAATTATAGGGTACAACCGTGGTACCAATTAACGCGATGACCGTCAGCGTTGCTCCTGTTGGTAATTCAAAAGCAACAAAACTCGTCATTAACTGCTGCCATTGAGGGTCACTTAAAAAAAACGTTACCACAAAAGCTACACTCATCAAGCCAACTAAAACTACTAACGCTCGCTCTATTACTTTATAACTACCAGTAATTAATAGTAAAAAAGCGATGATGCCGATAACAATTGGGAAAATAATATTGGAAAAGCTAACCTGCCAACCTAGTTGCTCTGTAACGCCCACTAAACCTAAACTTGCTCCCAAAATATTGCCACTTTGATAAGCTCCATTTCCAATAACAATGGCACTAACCACTAAAAAAACAACTACTGACTTAACAAAAGGCTGGGTAAACGCTTGGCGAATATTTTCGCCTAACCCTTGTTGGCTAACAATGCCTAATCTTGCTGCCATTTCTTGTAGAATTAACGTGGCGAACATAGCAAAAAGCAGTGCCCAAACTAAAGACAGGCCATAATTAGCGCCAGCCATCGATGCGGTAATCACCGTACCGGGGCCAATAAACGCAGCAGTCACTAAAAAAGCGGGGCCAATTTTTGGAAGTTTCATATTTGCATACCTTGTTATTTTTATATTTATAAGGTTGTTAGCTTTAACTTCATCATACCTATTCGGTAATTGAAGTACACATGATGTTTTTCAAGAGTAAAATATGCCGGTCACATTCACGGTTAAAATTAGACACTAAATTTTTAAATTATTTTCTAGGCGCTACTTTTAATTTTGAGTAAACTACGCCAATTCAAAGTTAAAAGCGTAATGTCATGGAAAAACATCAAGAATTATTAATTGCGTTAAGAAAAGTAATTAGAGCGATAGATTTACATTCTAAGCATTTAAGTAAAACCTCAGGCTTAACCAGCCCACAATTACTGATAATGCTAGAGATAGAAAAAATAGCTGGGGTTAACTCTAGCCAAGTAGCAAAAAGTGTTAATTTAAGCCCTGCTACAGTCACAAATATTTTAGATAGATTAGCAAACAAAGGTCTGGTTTCAAGAGTACGTGATACTCAAGACAAGCGTAAAGTAGGTTTATTTTTAACTGATGACGGAAAAGCACTTTTACTTAATGCGCCGCAAGCATTACAAGAGCACTTTATTGACAAGTTTTCAAACTTAGCTCAGTGGGAACAATCTCAACTATTGTCTTCAATGGAGCGATTATCAGAAATGATGAACGCTGATCAAATAGATGCAGCGCCATTATTAGAGCTAAATGCGATGAGCGCCAGCAGTATCAATAAAGCCGACGCTCCAAAAGGTTAACGTAACAAATGTAAGAAATGTAGATGCTTATGGTATTGATCAATAATATTATTGATCACTGCCATTTTTGACCAGCCCATAATATCGTAATCTTGCCCGCCTTCTTCTAAATGAACTTCTGCACGATAATAGCTTTGCTCATCATCATCGTCAGCTTCTGACACAAAATCTGGCTGTGAATGTTTGCGCGCTAATACCCGATAAACAAATTTCTGCTCTTCACCATGGTCGACAATAAAACTCAGGCCATTTTCATGTGAGATATCAACATTGATTTGGTTTTCTCGTAGCTCTTTAGCCACTAATTCAAATGCAGGTTCAATAGTTTGGCTAATGAATTTATTAACATTGGTTTTGTTTGGGTAATCCACTATATTTTTCAAACGTGCTTGCCAACTATCAATATTCTCATTACTTGAATGTGGTATTGCTGCAATAAGCTGGCTGTCTTGCTTAAAAGCTTCAACTCTAAGCGCTTTAATTAAACCGATAATCGCCAGCAGCAACACAATAGCAAACGGTAAAGCACTCGCAATGGTCATGGTTTGTAAGGCGCTAAGTCCACCTACTAGCAACAATATTGCCGCAACTACACCAATACCTACTGCCCAATAAATACGTTGCCATAGCGGCGTGTCATTTCGCCCATGCGAACAAAGCATGTCTACAACCATAGCCCCGGAATCACATGAAGTGACAAAAAATATCACAATCATTAACACGCTAAAGAAAGACAATACTGTCGCCAATGGGAAGTTTTCTAGAAAAACAAATAGAGCTACGGAAGAGTCTTTACTTACCATCTCTCCGAGTGCTACAACGCCTTGGTCGTAAACTAAATCAATGGCGCTATTACCAAAAATAGTCATCCACAATAACGTGAATACAGTAGGTATTAGCATAACGCCTAAAATAAATTCTCTAATTGTACGGCCACGTGAAATTCGAGCAATAAACAAACCGACAAAAGGTGCCCATGCTAGCCACCAGCCCCAATAAAATATTGTCCAACCACCAATCCAGCTAGTCTTTTTATAAGCAAATAAATTAAAGGTGTTGTGTACTATATCCGCTAAATAATCACCGATATTTTGCAAATAGGCCTGTAATAAAAACACCGTAGGGCCAAGCAAAAAAATTAGCCCTAGCAACACGACAGCTAAAATCATATTAGCTTCAGACAGTCTTCTAATACCCTTATCTAAACCAGACATGACCGATATCACCGCGAGTGCAGTGATACCACACATGATAATAATTTGATTAGTAGTCGAAACATCAATACCGAATAAATAACCAAAGCCAGAATTAACTTGTGAAGCCCCTAAACCTAAAGAGGTAGCAACACCAAAAACCGTACTTACAACAGCAAAAACATCGACTAAATGCCCTGGCCAGCTATATATTTTCTCGCCAATTAACGGATACAGCGCTGAACGTAAGGTCAACGGCAAATTATGTCGATAACTAAAATACGCTAACACTAAGGCAACAATGGCATAAATAGCCCACGCATGAAGCCCCCAGTGGAAAAAGGTCATTTTCATCGCTTCTTGCACCGCTTCAATCGAGCCAGTTTCAGCTGTTGGTGGTGATAAATAATGCATCAGCGGTTCAGCAACACCAAAAAACATTAAGCCAATACCCATCCCTGCGGCAAAAAGCATGGAAAGCCAAGTAACTAAAGAGTAGTCAGGTGTCGCGTGATCGGGGCCTAAACGTATTTCCCCATAGCGAGAAAGCCCCAAAAAGATCACAAAAAAGAAGATAAATGCAACGGTGAGCACATAAAACCAACTGCCGTTATCAATAATGCTTGCTTGAATAACGGCAAAAAAGTTCTGAGCTTGTTTGGGCATTGCTGCTGTAAATAGTAAAAGAGCAATAATAATGGATGAAGCACTAAGAAATACGTGCTTATTTAATTGACTCTTAGTGGATGAAGGCAAGCCGTTCCCCTAAATTTAATTTGAATTGATATTATATCGGGTTAAATCTTCCTGTAAACAATCACCATAATGCTGAGCTAACTCAAGAAATATAATGCGGTTAAGTTTTTGAAAAAATTAACATATGTTGCTAAGCTGTAACTGAGCATAAATATAGTTAGAACTCTAACAGTATTTAACTAATAAACAATAAAAAATGCCAGGGGATAATGAATATGAAATTTACTAAGCTGCACTGTGCTGTGTTAACAGCGCTCGCAGCATCAGGCTCTCTCTATGCCGAAGAAGCAAAAAAGAAAGAAAAAGCAGCAATAGAAATCATTGAAGTTACCGCAACCAAACGCTCTGAATCCATTCAAGAAGTACCTGTCACCGTAACAGCTGTAACCGGTGATAATCTAGAAAGGCTTGGCGTTTCTAACTTTGATGAATATGTTGAGTTTTTACCTAACGTAGTTTTTCAAGGCACAGGCCCCGGACAAAATGAAATTTATATTCGCGGCGCTGCAACAACACAAACGAGTATTGCAGTTTCATCAGTACAAGCATTACAACCATCGGTAGCCTTTTATTTGGACGAACAGCCAGTGTCGATGCAAGGGCGTAATTTAGACATTTACGCGACCGATGTTGAACGGGTTGAAGTATTACCTGGGCCACAAGGCACATTATTTGGCGCTAGCTCGCAATCAGGTACGGTGCGCTTAATTACCAACAAACCTAATCATGATGGTTTTGCCGCTGGTTTAGACACCAGTACAGGCTTTACTAAGGGCGGTGATATGAGCAACTCCCTTGAAGCATATTTCAATATGTCTTTAAGTGATTCCGTTGCTATACGCGTTGCTGCCTACAATGATCACCAAGGTGGCTGGATAGATAATATTCTAAATGTTCCAGGCCAAGGGGGCTACAACGGTAGTGCTGTCGTTATCAGTCGGGTATCTGGAGGCGCATTAACAAATCCTGAAAATGTACCAGTTACGGCACCAAAAAATGACGCCTTAGTGGAAGACAACTTTAACACTGCAGACTATGCAGGTGCGCGCTTTGGTTTATCATATTTAATCAATAATGACTGGGATCTTTTAGTTCAACATACTCAGCAGTCTCTCGATACCGAAGGGGTTTTTGCATACGATCCTAACCTTGATGGCGAATCTTCAGTCAACCGTTTTGTACCAGAAAATAATAATGACGATTTTGGTTTAACAACTTGGACGTTAGAAGGCCGACTTGAACACCTTGATATTGTTTATACCGGTGGTTACTTAGACAGAGATATCAATTCAACCATTGATTATACCGGTTACACCAACGGCGGCTCGTTTGCTGCCTACTATGCTTGTAATTATGCAGGTACACCAGAAACACAAGAGTGTGTTGATCCTACTAAGTTTTATAAAGAAGAAACCAGTACTTCACGTACCACCCATGAATTACGTTTAAATACCTCAGCTGAAAATCGCTGGCGTGTTACCGCAGGTGTGTTCTACGATTCTCAAGAATTATCAACTGTGGGGCAATTTCAATTAGGGAATACTGACTTACCTTACTTTACTGACTTACAAAGAACGCTTGCGGGTACTGAAGGTATAAATAGTAATGGCGGGCCTTTTTCTTCTGAAATTAGCTTTGTAAACGATATTACTCACACCATAGATCAAATAGCGTTATTTGGTCAGCTAGAGTTTGATATAACCGACACAGTTACCGCAAGTTTTGGTGCGCGATGGTACGAAATTGAAGATACCTTTAAAGGCGCAACAACCACAGTTGATGTCAGCGGTAGACTCCGCGCCTTTGGTGATGGTAGCGATGCTGCACTAACAGAGTTTTTTGGCGCTGATGAAGCGGCGGCAATTAAGGCCGCTATTGCTAGTGGCCAATTAGACACTAGTTTACTTGATAGTGACGGTTCACTAACGGTCGATGATACCATCATAAAAGCGTCGCTTGATTGGCAGGTGTCGAATGAAGTAATGTTATTTGCTTCATATTCAGAAGGCTTTAGACCGCCAGTTACTAACCGAGTTGGTGGTGGATTAGCCAAAAATCAAGAAGGCGCATTTGATGGTTTCCGCATTCCGGTGTACTCAACCACTGATAGCCTAGACAACATAGAATTAGGTTTTAAATCTACCTTATTTGATCAAACGTTGCGTTTTAATGCAACGGCTTATTATTCAAAAATATCAGATCTACAAACATCACGATTTGACCCAACTAATGTCAGTTTCTTAGTTTTTACTGATAACGTAGGTGATGCTGAAATTAAAGGCATTGACGGTGATTTTACTTGGGTAGCTACTGATAATTTAATTATCTCTGGCGCATTTAGTTTTATTGATACCGAACTCACCTCAGTTAATGCTGAACTTGAAGGTATTGCCCCATCTGTTGGCAGTCGACTACCTTATTCAGCTGAATTTTCAGGTAACTTACAAGCGCAATATTTCTATCCTATTGCAAAAGATATGACAGGCTATATTAACGGTTCAGTGAGTTATACTGGTGAAAGACTAGCCAGCATGACGATGGATGCCTACGTACTAGAAGATGCCACTAATTTAATTTATGGCACGGGCTCAGGCTTAAGTATTGAAAAAGAAGCTGATGTTTATTCTGGTGTTAATTACCAAGACAGCAACGGACAAACTTTTGCCGGTGGTCGCTATGTTCAAGACAGTTATGTGCTTGCAAACTTAAGCTTTGGTGTAACCAACGACGAATGGAAAGCAGAACTCTTTATCGATAATTTAACCGATAAAAGCGCCGTTTTGTATATTGACACTCAACAGTTCACCCCAAAAGTTGTAACCAATAGGCCTCGCACGGTTGGCTTTAGATTCTCTTATGATTTTTATTAAGCATGAATAAAGTTAGTAAAAGCTTATAAATCAGTAAAGCTCAAAAGCCGTTTGGTAATTGTATCAAACGGCTTTTTATTGCTAAAGTACTTGCTGCTTGTAACAACAAAATCAATAATAATTAGCTAATTTTTCATGGAGTTTACCGTTGAACACACCTTCCCTGCCAACAATGGCATCGCAACTAAAGTCTATTCAACAATTAATACAAACGGCAAAGTTCAACCAAGCAATTAAGCAAGCTGAGCAATTACAACAACAAACAACCGACACAGAGCAGCAAGTAGAATTATGGTATTTAATTGCCGTTGCTCAACGTTATGAAAAATCATTTTCTCAAGCATTTATTAGTATTCAAGAACTGCTTAAACTGAATAGTTCACACAGTAGGGCTTATCAAGAACAAGGCTATATTAATCTTTCCTTGAAACAATCTACAGCAGCTAAAACTTCTTTTGAACAGGCAATACAACTCAACCCTAGCTTAGTTGCTAGTTGGCAGGAGTTAATTCAGCTATATCGCGAAGCTAAGCAAATGGATGAAGTGCAAAAAGCGGCAAATCATCTAGCTAAACTAAAACAATTACCACCCGCCCTACTAGCCGTTACAGAGTTAATGCATGAAGGAAAATTACTAAAAGCTGAACAAATCTGCCGACAGTTTTTACAGAACAATAAACGACATGTTGAAGGTATGTGCTTACTGGCTGAAATAGGTATTGAATTAAAAATTTACGATGATGCAGAGTTTCTACTTGCCAGTGCGCTTGAGTTAGCGCCAACACATATTTACGCCCGTTCACAATACCTCAATTTACTGATCCGAATAGGAAAATATAAAGCAGCTGAGCAACAGGTCGAAACCTTACTACATGAACAACCAGACAACCTAAGTTTTAAAGTCGCTAAAGCTAATGTTTTAACCGGCTTAGGCAAAATAAGCCAAGCCATCACTTTGTTTGAACAAGCCATAGCACAAAGCGAGTTGCAAAATAGCCCTGTTGCTGGCTTTCACTTACAATTAGGTCATGCCTTTAAAGCCAAAGGCGACATAACAAAAGCCATTGCCGCATATCAGCAAGCATATAAGCTAGAGCCAAGTTATGGTGATGCTTTTTGGAGCCTAGCCAATACAAAAACTTACCGCTTTAGCGACGAAGAAATTACGCAAATGCAAAACCAGCAAGATGTAGAAGGTTTAGCGCTAACAGATAAAATCCAACTGCATTTTGCTACCGGTAAAGCTTATGAAGACAGACAAGAATACAGCCAAGCCTTTCGGTCATATCAACAAGGCAATGACCTACAACATGCTCACAATGGTTTTGACATTAATAAAATTGAACAGCAGGTTGCCGAACAAATAAAATATTGTACCCCTGAGTTGTTTAAAAACCGTGGCGATATAGGCCTTAACGCACCAGATCCTATTTTTATTGTCGGCCTACCGCGTGCGGGTTCAACATTACTTGAACAAATACTCGCCTCACATAGTCAAGTTGATGGCACTATGGAACTGCATAATATTTTAGGTTTAGCCGCTCGATTACGAGGTCGGAACCAAAATAACCAAGCCAATCAAGAAAGCCAATATCCGAAAAATTTACATGAAATTAAGCCTGACTATTTCAAACGATTTGGCCAACAGTTTATTGATGAAACTCAGGTGTATCGTGAACATGCGCCACTGTTTATTGATAAAATGCCAAATAACTTTCTCCACATTGGCTTGATCAGATTAATATTGCCGAATGCTAAAGTCATTGACGCAAGGCGTGCGCCAATGGCTTGTTGTTTCAGTGGCTTTAAGCAACTATTTGCTGAAGGGCAAGACTTTAGTTACAACCTAGAAGACATCGCTCGTTACTATCAAGCTTACCTAAAATTAATGACACATTGGCAACAGGTTCTTCCTAATTTTGTACTAACCGTGAACCATGAAGACGTTGTTGAAGATTTAGAAAAACAAGTACGTAGGATTTTGGATTTTTGTGGTCTAGAATTCGAACAATCCTGCCTTGATTTTCATAAAACCAAACGCAATATTAAAACCCCTAGCTCAGAGCAAGTACGCCAACCTATTTACAAAAGTGCCACTGAGCAATGGCGACATTTCGAACAGCATTTAGCGCCGTTAAAAAAAGTTTTAAACATCGACTAAACAAATTAGCCTAGTAACGTTATTACCTAGTTAAATGATGCGAAAATGAAAATATATATCAAAAACATGGTCTGTGACCGCTGCACTTTAGCAGTCAAAACTCTACTTGAAAATAGCGACTTACAATATGCTTCTATTACTTTGGGTGAAATTGATTTTGCAGAAAATTATGGTGATTCACTGCCTAATAATGCCCTATCACTTTTATCCAACGACTTAGAAGAGTTAGGCTTTTCTATACTGAGTGACAAAAAAAGTAAGCTAATCGAAAGTATAAAAAACTCATGCCTCGACTACCTCAAGCATTTTGATGTATTAAACAAAATAACGCTATCTCAACATATTAGCGATACAGTGAACCTTGAATATAACTATCTCAGCCATTTGTTTTCGGTAATTGAAGGAGTCACAATCGAGCAACATTTCATAAAATTACGTGTTGAGAAGGTAAAAGAACTTTTAGTCTATGACGAATTAGCACTAGGGGAAATTGCTTTTCAATTAGGTTACAGCAGCGTTGCTCATCTAAGTGGACAGTTTAAAAAAATCACCGGCCTAACTCCAAGTTATTTTCGGGCATTAAAAAATCAAAAACTAAGATACTCCTTAGACAAGCTGTAAATTCTATAACAATACTAAGCCAGGATATAACAAGTTTATTAGCTTACTGCTTTAAAATATATTCAATTATTAACGACTTGGCTTACCGCAATGACTATCGCTTGGAATAACAAACAAAACTGGCTAAAGAGCGCACATAATACAAAATGGTGCTTAATTGGCTGTGCACTCGGCGACTTTGGCACTATCGCCTACTTTCAATTTACCACGCATAATCTGACAACGATCACCGTTATGATGTTGGCCATGGTAAATGGTTTATTAACTAGCATAGCGCTAGAAACAATTATTCTAGTTCGAGCAAAATTCAGTTTATCTGACGCACTTAAAACCGCTTTTGGTATGAGTTTCATATCTATGTTGGCAATGGAAGCTGCGATGAACTTAACTGATTACGCCTTCACAGGGGGCGCGATTCTAACATGGTGGGTGATACCAATTTCATTGTTTGTCGGTTTTATAACCCCGTGGCCATATAATTATTGGCGTTTGCAAAAGCATGGAAAATCTTGCCATTAAGTTGCTTTTCCCAACACAGTAATGCGCTTTTCATCGAGTAAAGTAATGTACAAAAAATCATATACCCGTACCTTATACAAGTATTTTATTATAGAATCGACTCTGACTATTTTTATGCTTAAATATAATTAATGTGATGCCGCTGTGAATACTATAAACACTTAATATTGTTATTAATACTCGACTAAAGAAGGTTGTACCGTGGAATACATTTTTATATTTACCTATTCAGTGATTATCGCACTCATGTCAGGTGTTACTTTAGGTGCTGTTGTCGCTTTCTTTAGCAAAGACAATAAACTTAAAAGGTTTCAAACAACGCTATTCTATTCAACAATCATCGTTGCTATTGCAATCATGATGATGGCATTTATTAACTGAAATTAGAGGTAAAAATAAGGGCGACAGAGATTAATAACGAATCTTTGTCGCCCGTTTAAATACTCAAAATTACTTTAATTATAAAATCTATTCGAGCCTGAAAGTCACAACGCCTTAGTTACACACGAAGTTAGCATCACTATCATATGACCTTAAAGTGTGACTCTACTGCTCATCAATGCAACATTCATCTTGCAAAAAAGCTATAACAGAAAGTAACTTTTCATACTCCACCACACAATAAAGTACTCGCCCTTCACGACGTTGTTTAATTAACCCTGCAGACGCCAAACTAGATATATGGTGCGATAATGTCGACCCCGGCACTTTTAACTCTTCTTGCACTACGCCGACAGCGATCCCCTGCTCACCTGATTTAACTAAACGTTTAAATATTGCTAAACGGGTTGGATGCCCTAATTCTTTTAGAGCCTTGGCAATAATTTCTATGTCCATGATGTTATTTCTCAATAGGTTTACCTACTATATATTTCGATATTACTAGAAACATATTGACATGGATACTTTTATCTTTATAATTCGAACAATCTAGAAATACAGAATTAAGTAATAAACAGGAATATTCATTATGAACATCACACAACAAATGGTATTTGATACCTTGAACATGTTTGCCTTTTTAGCCTTAGAGTTAACCATACTCTTTTTGCTTATTAGTTATATTGTTGGTGTACTACAGGAGTACATTCCGCCAAGTAAAATCCAAAGCATATTAAGTAGTAAAAATGGTAAAGGTTATATCATTGCGGGGTTTCTTGGCGCTATTACACCTTTCTGCTCTTGCTCAACCATCCCTTTTTTAAAAGGACTGCTTAGAGCGAAAGCTGGCTTTGGCACCATGATGGTATTTTTATTTGCTAGCCCACTACTTAACCCCATTATTATTGGCTTATTTGCCGTAACTTTTGGTGTAAAAGTAACAGTATTCTATTTCACTATCGCAATGGGCGTATCGATCGCTGCTGGTTATCTATTAGAGAAATTAGGTTTTGAAAAATACATCAAGCCTGAAGCGTACATCACGCCTGAAAACAAAGCTTGTGCAAGTAGCTGCGGTAGTAACGATAAGCCAGTGAGCAAGTGGACTAGAATTTGGCACAGCACGTGGGCAGACTTTAAAAAAGTATTACCTTATCTAATTGGCGGCATCGCCTTAGGTTCAATGATTTACGGATTTATGCCGACTGAATTTGTTGCTAACGTTGCCAGTGAAAGTAACCCATTCGCAGTTCCTATCGCAGCAGTAATTGGTATTCCGTTATATATTAGAGCAGAAGCAGTTATTCCGTTAAGCGCAGCATTAGCCGCAAAAGGCATGGGATTAGGCGCTGTAATGACATTAATTATCGGCAGTGCTGGCGCTAGCTTAACGGAAGTTGTATTACTTAAATCACTATTTAAAAACCCAATGATAATAGCTTTCTTGACGGTAATATTATCTATGGCGATTGGTGCAGGCTACTTATATTCATACTTTTTTTAATGAAAGTTTAAAGCAACTGAGAATAATCCTGCCATAGCCATTACTTTGGTTACGACAGGAATACTTAGAAAAGCTTGAGCTATTTTTAATCATTCCCTGAATAGTCGCTTTATTGTACTGCTAAATTTATATTATTTATTTTTCGAAAAAGCCTAGTTCAGCGCTACCATTAATTTCGATTTTTGATTGCACTACTTCACCCGTTTCTTTCAGCTCTATCCAAACAGCGGAGTAACTCTCGCCTAAAACACCTTTAACGATATATTCCTTGTTGGCTTCAGGGGTAAATATAATATCGCCTTTTACTTCATATACTTCATCAGAAAATGCCTGAACTGGCGCAGCATGCTCTGTTCTACCAATAATACTATAGGTCGCTTCTTGGGCTGGAACATCAGTTTTGAGCAGCTTAGTGGTTAAATTAAAGCCTTGTCCATAGGTTGCGATCCTCGTTGCACTCAATGAATTTCTTATAGTTTTTCCATTCACTTCGCTTAAATAAAACAGATCAGACTTTCCACTTGAACACCTTTTTTCAGAACTATCAATTTGAGATATTTCTCCTTGGTAGTTTTCTGGCACTGGTGAATACGTTGTCGCACACCCTGTTAATAATAACGCTAAGCATGTAAATAATATCTTCATTTAACTTCCTTATTAAAAATAATCCTGGGCCTTTAATTGCTTATTACCCTACTAAAAGCCAATTTATTGTTACTCGTGATATTTTCGAATAACGGCAACTTTACCGTTTTCCAACTCTAAAACTTCCATCATCGTTTGCGTATATTCGATTTTCTGATTATTTTCAGGATGAATACCTTTTGCACTATTTCGATAACGAATAGCGATAGCGGAGTCATTAAAAACAAATACATCCAATAGCTCTGCACTATATTCAGTATGCACGGCTAAATAAAATAACATGCCCTTACGCATCGTTTCTTTACCGTCAGGTAATCTAGAGTCATCAGTAACCCAAGGCAAATGTGAATGCCCTACATCATCAGTCAGTAAGGAAAAATAGTTTTCTAAATCAGCTTTTGTTGCATTGGGCGCTTGAGTCGCAACCATGGTATCGAAATAAGTTTGTGCAAATTTACTTAAATCAAGTTCTTTGGCTGAACTTGATACCGCAAACATAAGGGTAAAAATTAACACGATAGCTTTCATTAAAAACTCCATTTTAGATTGTTCGTACAACATGATACTCACAATGCGGTATAAAGTGGCCTATTGTAATTGTTAATTAACTACAGTTAAGGTAACAACTTAAAATTACTGTAATTTGCGACACTTTTGATATTAAAGCTCATAAATAAAAAACTGGCTTCGCCTTCTACTATGGTTTTTATAGGGGTTAAATTTTCGTTTTGATACAAAAAGTGAGAAATGAAGTGTTTATCGTCGTATAGAAAATCAATGGTAACTTTTTCCCCTTCAATTTTAACGTTATCGCATATAAAGTCTGATATAAAAAATTGTTCAATATTGTCTTCTTCATGCTTAAAGTCCTTAGCAATAAACAAAATCTCTTCATTTGAACGACTTAGATAACCATTATTATATTTGATGATATTTTTAAGCTTTAGTTGTCTTTCGTCATCCATACTTAGTGCAAAATATCTATTTACAGAGAAATTAGATTCTAATAGTTTTTTATGAGCCATTTTGATTTTTTCACATGCGAAACTGCTATATGAAAAAGTGAAAAATATAACAATTGAAATGACACGGAACATAATTAATCCTTTAAATTACAGTTAACAATATATTATGGAAGCATAAAATTATTCCCTAATTTGCTTTTCCATAAGCAACAGTAATATCCCATAATATCAGTGTATTAGAAACTACAATTTTTCTATTTAAATGTAGAATTGATTATTTAGGTACTCTCTCGATTACTTTAATTAATATTTAGCAATTGGGAAACACTTCAACAATAGGTAGAACGGGATGCCTGAGGTGAGCAACTAAAGGCGTAAGAATAATTTGTTCAAAGCAGTACGTTGACAAAAGCTGAATATTTTTATTATTTAAAGCTCCCTAGTTACACTTTCATAACTAAATTTCAGAGCTAAACTTTAAAACGGAGCATAAAAATAATTATTGTTGTTCTAGCCATTCTTTTGGCGACATATTCGTTTGTTTTCTAAAAACACGCGCAAGGGCAGAAGCGGTTTCATAACCAACACTATTAGCAACAATGCTAACGTTTTTACCTTGTTTTAATAACGACTGCGCTACGCCTACGCGCCAACTCACCAAGTAATCATTTGGCGTTTGGCCAATAACGCCTTTAAATACTTCAGCAAACTTTGAGCGTGACATTAACGCCAAGCCAGCCATTTTTTCTAATGACCAATGCTCTTCTGGCTGATTATGTAATTGCTGTAAAACATTTTTCAGTTGTGGGTGCATTAACCCCGCAAGCATGCCTTGGGCAATATCACCTTTAGTAATGAGCGAGCGCATCATATTGATAATAAATATTTCCATCAAACGATTCATCACCGCTTGGCGCCCTTGTTGCTCTTGCCCCGCTTCGGCAATAATCCAATCAATATTGGTTTGCAAAAATGGCGACTCAGCTAAAGGTAATATCAATAAATCAGGTAAGGCTTCGGCTAATAAGTTTGAGCTATTACTGCCATAGGTCACTGTTGCACAGATAAGCTCAGCATTATCTGTGTCGCGCGCCTGTAAACCATGCTTAACCGGCCTAGGCAAAAAAATAATAGAGGGCTTGTCTAATACTATGGTGGCTTTATCTAAACCAATGATAGACAACGTGCCACTGCGTAATAAATGAATGTGGCCTTCTAATGCAGCCCCTTCATTAAAATGAGACAAACCACAGAGCTTCCCGGTGTAAAACACCCCCGCTTGCAGGCTAAATCGGTCAATTATTTGTGAAAGATGGTCCATAAATACGCAACTTGGACGATTTGGTTCAAAGTGCGGACGATTGTATCCCACTCACTAGTCAATCAACACTATTATTTCTCCCGTCATTAACAACCAACAAAATTTAGGAAACAACATGTTTAAAACAACTTTAAAAACAATTTTAGCGGGTTCTATCTTAGTTGCTAGCAGCCTTTCATTTGCCGCCGACATCGACATGAATGCTGATGCTAACGACTTAGCAATTAAAGGCTATGACCCAGTAAGTTACTTCACCATGTCGACGCCTAAAATGGGTAACGCTAGCTACACAGCAACGTATAAAGGCGGGATTTATCGTTTTAGCAACGAAGAAAATCGCGATATGTTTAAAGCAAGCCCTGCTAAATATGCGCCACAATACGGTGGTTACTGCGCATTTGGTGTAGCAATGGAGAAGAAGTTTGATACTGATCCATTAGCTTGGAAAATTGTCGACAACAAATTGTATTTGAACCTGAATAAAGATGTACAAAAGAAATGGTTAACTGACGTACCAGGTTACTTAAACCTTTCTAGTGAAAACTGGACTGACATTAAAAGTGTTGCTGCTGACCAGCTTTAATAAAGCACTTTAGTAAATCGTTTTAATTAAGTATTTAGTTAAATGTTTAGTTAAGTTTCAAAATTAAAACCACAAAAGTAAGTAGGAAAAGCGATGAATGTAGAAGAAATCAGAAGTGAACAACACTTTACTGACGTTCTAGCGTCAAACACCGAAGTGTTAGTCGATTTTTGGGCGCCATGGTGCGGTCCTTGTAAAGCAATGACACCAATATTTGAGCAAGTTGCGGGTGAACAATCAAGCCGTGTGAAGGCTGTTAAGGTCAATATTGATGACATGCCCGTTTTAGCGCAAAAATACGGTATTAGAAGCATTCCATCGCTATTACTTTTAAAAGACAAACTAGTTTCATCTGAACATGTTGGCGCTGCGCCAAAAAAAGAGTTACTAGCATGGTTAAACGAACATTAATTAGAGGAAAGTCATATGAATCATAACATTGCATTATCAACAGCATTAGCAGCAGTTTTATCACTAGGCGTAATTTCCGATGTTGATGCCGCAGAAAAGCGCGCCAAAAAAGAAAAGTGCTACGGCGTATCTTTAGCAGGGCAAAACGACTGTAGCAATATCGCGGGTACTCACTCTTGCGCCGGACAATCGAAAGTAGATAACGATCCTGGTGAGTGGCGCTTAGTGACCAAAGGGCTTTGTAAGAGCCAAGGTGGCTTAACACGCAAAGAAGCTCGTGCGTTAGTAAAGAAAAACGCTTAAATAGAGGCCGCTATAACGGCCTACCCTTTTTCGATGTTACTGGAGAAACCTATGTTTTCCTTGAACAAAAAAGCACCAAAAAGCTTACCCTTGATTGGTGTTGGTTTAAGGCATACTCACTTTGAAGATGCCATAAACTCTCCAGCTAACATCGACTTCATTGAAGTACATGCAGAAAACTTTTTCGCTAAAGGCGGGGCAAGTCATGCGGTACTTACCGATATAAGTCAGCATTATAAAATTAGCTTACATGCAACATCATTAGGTTTAGGCTCAGCGTTACCTGCACCACAAAAACAGCTTGAGCAACTCAGTAATTTAGTTGCACGTTATCAGCCAATATTAGTATCAGATCACGCCTGTTTTAGCTGGGCCGAAAGCCAAGGGCTAGATGTACACGCAGGTGATTTACTGCCAGTACCTTTCAACGATGAAAGCTTAAACATTATGGTCAGTAATGTTAAGCGAGCACAAGCGCAGCTAGGTCGACAAATATTGGTAGAAAACTTGTCTGCCTATATTGAGTTACCGGGTTCAACGTACAGTGAAGCAGAGTTTCTAGTTAAGCTTTGTCAGCAATCAGGCTGCAAATTGTTAGTTGATTTGAATAACCTAATTGTTAATGCAATCAACCAACCATTAGTCACTTTAATGGCCAAACAATCTGATTCATCAGCAAACAATAATGTTTTAGCACTAGCGAAGCAGTGGCTTGAAAATATTCCGTCATCACTTGTCGGTGAAATACATTTGGCTGGCTGTACGCAAGTTAGTGCAGAGCAATTAATGATAGATGACCATAGCCAGCCAGTATCAGATGATGTTTGGTCTTTGTATCACTTTGCGCTAGAAAAATTTGGCCCTATAGCGACATTAATCGAATGGGATGAAGACTTACCATCTTGGCCAACACTGATAGCTGAAGCCGACAAAGCGAGAGTCATCGCAAAGCATGTTTTCACCAACAATTTTTCAAATTCTGACGGTGAAAGTACCAGCGATAAAACTCTTGAAGAAGGTGCGAACAGTGAATATTAAGCAGCAACAATCACAAATGCTATCGGCGATATTTTCGTTAGAACCTTTGCAAGAAAATAGCGCGCATAAACCAAGCGATGTTTCTGCAGCTGGGCTGAGTATTTATCAACACAGTTTATTAGCCAATGCCAGTAGAGCATTAGCCATTACCTTTGCCACCGTACATTCATTTACTGGCGAAACTGGCTTTTCTCAGCTAGTAAAAAAGTATTTGCAAAAACACTTAAAAACACAATTTGACTGGGGGGAATTGGGCAACAATTTTCCACACTTTATTCACCAACAATCGCTACCAAATAGTGAAGTTTTAGCGGCAATAGCCACATTAGATTTTGCTTGTCATCATACAGAGCGTGCTAAAAATGTTGAGAAAGATTTAACGACTTTATCATTGCTCAATGATGTTGACGCGTATCAGCTAAAACTTAATTTCGCTGCAGGCTTTAAGGTGATAAAACTCGACTACCCTGCTGATTTAATCATCACTGACATTGCTAACAGTCATAAAAGCACCAAAGCTGATAAAGGTAGCACTCACAGTACCTTAAATGATATTGCCGAGCAGCTTAGTCGTTATCAGAAAGGTCAATACTACCTGCTTGTTTGGCGACCGAACTTTCAAGCGCAGTATCAACAAATTACATCGCAAGAATACCAATGGTTGGCGCTATGGCAATCGACGACTATGACAGAAAGCATTGAGTATTCTTCGGCGAATCAGCCACTCAGTATTGGTGGTGCGCTAGACAAAATTAATCAAGAAGAGTTTTCAATTATTGCTTGGCTACCGCAAGCAATTCAGCAGCAACTAATACATTCAATTTCGTTACTCACACCAAGTTAACGTCATAACAGAGGTGTGATTAGTAAACTTGAATCCAAGAAATTTATCAATACTACTTTATAACTTAAAAAGAAGAGGAATACTTATGATGGCTTTGCAAAAAGTTAGAGCATTACACAACCAAATTTTAGATTACAGCGATTACTTACGTATTCCGGCAATGCTATTCGTTCGACTTTACGTCGCTAGTATCTTCTTCAAATCAGGCCTGACTAAACTGCGTGATTGGGAGTCAACCTTAATGCTTTTTGAGTATGAATATGAAGTGCCATTGTTATCTCCGGTGGTTGCGGCGTGGGCAGGTACAATTGGTGAGATAGTGTTACCAATACTGTTAGCAATAGGTTTGTTTAGTCGCCTGTCTGCCCTTGGTTTATTCGTGGTAAATTACATTGCGGTACTTAGCTTAATTGATATCAGCCCTGCAGCGCTCAATGAGCATATTTTATGGGGAAGTTTATTAGTATTTGTGATGCTAATTGGCGGTGAAAAGCTTTCGGTGGATAACAAACTTAAACTTTCATAAAACTCAGCTACTTATTACCTTTCTAAGATAAAGGGAATGAATTGAAAGTTAGTACCTAAAATAAAAAAACCGTATTAAATCAATACGGTTTTCTCAATTCTTAAAGCAATATTTTACTAACGTATTGGCAGTTTAATATTTGCAAACATTTCATCAATTTCAGTGTTATTTTTCAATAATACCGCTCTAGTGACTAGGTCTCGATTTAAATGTGGTGCAAACCGCTCAATAAAATCAAACATATAACCACGTAAGAAAGTACCGCGCCTAAAGCCAATTTTAGTCGTGCTAGGAGAGAATAAATGACTAGCGTCAATAGTGACTAAGTCATCATCAATACCTGGCTCCATTGCCATACTCGCGATAACACCAACCCCGACACCTAACCTAACGTAGGTTTTAATCACGTCTGCATCGGTAGCCGTGAAAGCAATTTTTGGTTCTACACCTATTTTACTAAAAGCGGTATCAAGCTCAGAGCGACCAGTAAAACCAAATACATAGGTTACTAAAGAATATTTAGCGATATCTTCAATTGTTATATTAGATTTTGTCGCCAATGGATGATCGGGTTTAACAATAATACTGCGATTCCAGTGATAGCACGGCAACATCACTAAATCGTTATATAAATGCAAAGATTCTGTCGCTATAGCGAAATCAGCTTCGCCTTTACTCGATGCGTCACTAATTTGCGCCGGTGTACCTTGGTACATGTGCAATGAAACTTTAGAATATTTTTTCATAAAGCCCTGAATAACTTCAGGCAGGGCATAGCGAGCTTGAGTATGCGTGGTAGCAATACGTAACTTTCCTTCATCAGGCTTCGTATGCTCACTTGCAACGGCTTTAATTGCTTCAACTTTAGAAAGTATCTCTGTCGCAATATTTATCACTTCGTTACCCGCAGATGTTACATGGGTTAAGTGTTTACCACTGCGACCAAAAATTTGGATGCCTAATTCATCTTCAAGCATTCTAACTTGCTTACTGATACCGGGCTGGGAAGTGAATAAACTTTCGGCGGTGGCGGAAACATTTAAATTATTATTTAAAACTTCTACGATATAACGGAGTTGCTGCAGTTTCATAATTGTGGTTCTGAATTTTCTTATTCCAAAAATATATACTTAAATCAAAATTTATTCCATATTATTTTTACATTTTGGTCAATAAATATTCATGTGACTTAATTGCGCTATTTTCATACCTGAAAATTCACCTTTAAATGGCCACTTTTAAACATATGTTTTAAATTAATGTGAATATCGCAAAAGATAAGGCTTTATCCTTTGCTTCACTTAACAATTTTTGTAGACTGCTACATCAGTAAATTATATTTTTCAAAATAGAGAATTAAACATGTTCATTATCATCGCTTTAATTATCGCTTTAATTATCATTGTCGTGGTAGTCAGTGCAATACAGCAGCATAAAGAAAAATTAGAACAAGAAAAGCGTACTCGAGTCGCCAAACAAAAAGCCATAATAGATGAGTCGGAAGAATTAATTTTAAGTATGGCTAACCTGCCTAGCAGCCCAACCTTAATTGAAATTTTGAATAATCGTAGCTTAAATGCGGCTAAAGCTATGGCTAAGATCATGCCAGAGAATAAGCAAATTGCTAAACGCGTACAAGAAATTGAAGCTAGAGCAAAAGCAACAAAAGAAAATAATGCCCCAGCAGGTGAGCAAAACTTTGCTTTACCTGATAACGAACAACATTTAGTTGGCATTTTACAATGTATAAAAAAATTAAGAGTGACAATTAAATCAGAGCAAACGAAAGGTAATTTAGACGCACAAACCTTCACCCAAGAAGATCAGAAACTTGGTGCTATTCAATTAAAAATTGGCGTTGAAAGCTTGCAAAAACGCGGTAACATGGCGCATCAGAAAGAAATGTTAGGCTCTGCACGTCAGTACTTTGAAAAAGCCTTGCAAACTATTGCTGAAAGTCCAATTCAAACAGAATATTGCAAAACTAAACGTGATGAAATCCAGGACACTTTAGAAGACATTACCTCATCATTGAAAAACACTAATGCTAAAGACGCTGCGAAAAAGGCGAAAGATGAAGAAGATGATTTAGACTTACTATTTCAACCGAAGAAAAAATGGTAATTTAATCCCTAATAAAATGAGCCAGCGTTATTGCTGGCTTTTATTTTTGGCGTTCAAATAATGAAAACACCAAGAAACCATATTCCATATATTACCCTGCCCTCTTTTCTGCGTCGTGTATTAAAAGCCTACGCTATTAAAACCCTCATTCGTGAACAAGGTTGTGAACTTAATCGTATTGGCCGTTCTCGTAATTGGCAATTAAAGGCCACATTTGAACAACTAGAGCAAACAATTTCTGTTATAGAAACAAGCGAAGAGGCAAGTTGGCAATGGGTTGCAACTCACCTATCTAAACAGCGCAAAAACTTAGGCTTTGATATGTTAGTTAGCATTGCCCTTAAAAAACCAGGAATTACCGTCACAGAGCTTATGCAACGCACTGACTGCACTATTGCCGAGGCAAGAAGAGTAATTGATACTATAGAGTTTGGTGAATAGTTTTTTAAACGAAGAATAAACATCTACGTTCATTTTCACCCCTGCATCACTCCCTTTGAGAAGTAGTACTCATTCCCCTCTGTATATAGAACGTATTTAACGTAAAACTAAGGATTACCAAGAACAACCATATATTCGCCATTAGTCTCTACATGAATGTAGGGACTTAGCTTAGCTTGATACAAAAAAACTGACCGTTCGTGAACATAAAAAAAGCGCTCAATGAGCGCTTTTTTTAGCAATAAAACCAACTACTCAGCTTTATCTTTAGCTTTTGCCTTAGGCTTAGCTTTTGGTTTGGCTTTAGGTTTAGCCTTTTTCTTCGCTAACTCTTCAACCCACTTACCATCAATATATTTAGCATTCCAACCAGTCGCCTTAGCTTTAGCTTCACCGGCATCAATTTCGGTCATAACGTACTGTTCTTTTGTCTTTCGACTATAGCGAACAACCGCTAAATTACCTTCAGGATCTTTCGCAGGAGCATCAGCTAAATAGTAAAATTTACTCGAAATTCTATCTCTAAAACGTTGTAGCTCTTCCACTTTAGGTGCACGCGTTTCGCGTGAACGAGGGAAAGTATTGGCAGCTAAGAATATACCCGCTGCGCCATCCCTTAATACAAAGTGAGCTTCAGACTTCTCACAAGGTAATTCAGGTAACTGCACAGGATCTTCTTTCGGCGGCGCGGCTTCACCACTTGCTAATAATTTACGCGTATTTTTACATTCATCATTAGTACAATCAAAGTACTTACCGAAACGGCCTGATTTAAGCTCCATTTCTGATTCACAACGGTCGCACTCTAAAATAGGACCATCATAACCTTTAATTTTAAACTCACCCTTTTCAACTTCAATACCGTCACAAACAGGGTTATTACCACAAACATGCAATTTACGTGTTTCATCAATTAAATAGCTGTCCATGGCTGTACTACATTTAGAACAACGATGCATTGCGCGTAATGCTTCTGTTTCCTGATCTTCCGCTAATACGCTTACCGCTTCTTCACCTGCCGTTAAGTTCATCGTAGTGGTACAACGTTCTTTCGGTGGTAAAGCATAACCAGAACAACCTAAGAAGACACCCGTTTGTGCTGTACGAATGCCCATTTTGCGTCCACAGGTTGGGCAATCAATATCCGTCAATACTGGTTCGTTATTGCGCATGCCACCTTCTTCAGTTGGCATGTCGGCTTTACCTAATTGCTTGGTAAAGTTTTTATAGAAACCGTTAAGTACATCTTTCCAATCAGCTTTACCATCAGCTACTTCATCAAGCTCTTGCTCCATGTTGGCAGTAAAGTCGTAACTCATTAAGTTTTTGAAACTTTCAGATAAGCTGTCGGTAACGATTTCACCCATTTTTTCAGCATAAAAACGTTTTGTTTCTAAACGTACGTAACCACGGTCTTGAATGGTAGAAATAATTGACGCATAAGTCGAAGGACGGCCAATTGAGCGTTTTTCTAACTCTTTAACTAATGATGCTTCACCAAAACGTGCTGGCGGCTTAGTAAAGTGTTGGGTTGGGTTTAATTGCTCAAGTGTTAACACTTCACCAACTGATAAATCAGGTAAGTGTTTATCGTCACCTTTAGATAATTGAGGATGAACACGAGTCCAACCATCAAATTGCATAACACGACCTTTAGCTTTTAAATCAAAACCAGATGCACCAACGGTAATAGTACTTACCGTGTAGCGTGCTGCGGTCATTTGACAAGCAACAAACTGACGCCAGATAAGGTCGTACAGTTTTTTCGCATCAGCTTCAATACCTTCCATAAAGGCAGATTCAATTTTCACATTTGATGGGCGAATAGCCTCATGAGCTTCTTGCGCACCGGCTTTGCTGCTATAAACCTTAGCTTTTTCTGGCAAGTAATTATCACCAAAATTATCGCTAATATAGCTACGACACATATCAACAGCATCTTTACCTAAGTTGGTTGAATCGGTACGCATATAAGTAATATGACCCGCTTCATATAAACGTTGAGCTAAGCCCATAGTACGTTTAACACCAAAGCCCAATTTAGTACTTGCTGCTTGTTGCAGCGTAGAAGTGATAAACGGTGCTGAAGGCGTACTTTTAGACGGTTTATCATCTCTTTTATTAACCGTAAATGGCGAACTATTTAATGTTGCTAAAGCTTTATTAGTCTCGGCTTCATTGGTTGGCTTAAACGCTTTACCATTTTCATGAGTAACATCTAACGGAAAGTCTAAACCTGACGCCGTTTTGGTATCAGCGCTTATTTCCCAGAATTCTTTCGGGTCAAAGGCTTTAATTTCACGTTCTTTTTCAACCACTAATTTAACTGCAACTGACTGAACTCGACCAGCAGATAAACCACGGGCAACTTTTTTCCAAAGTAATGGGCTCACCATAAAGCCAACGACACGGTCTAGAAAACGTCGTGCTTGTTGAGCGTTTACACCTGGCATACTTAATTCACCAGGAGTTGAGAATGCTTGTTGGATGGCATTCTCGGTTATTTCATTAAAAACAACACGTTTATATTTATCTTCATCGCCGCCGATAATTTCTTTTAAATGCCAAGCAATCGCCTCTCCCTCGCGATCCAAATCGGTTGCGAGATAGACAGTGTCGGCATTGCCAGCAAGTTTGATTAATTCAGCAACAACTTTTTCTTTGCCTTGCAGTATTTGGTAATTCGCTTCCCAATCTTTATCAGGATTAATTCCCATACGATTAACAAGTGCTTGTTTATCTCGTTTGGCTTTATATTTTGCTTTTGCTTCAGGTGCCATTTTTCGCACTTCTGCAGGAGATTTAGCCGCTACCTTTTTACCAGTGCTGCTATGTGGTAGATCACGTACATGACCGACACTAGATTTCACAATAAAATCTTTACCAAGGTACTTGTTAATTGTTTTCGCTTTGGCCGGCGATTCCACAATTACCAGAGATTTTGCCATATTATTCTATATTCCTACTAAGCTGACCATTGTCAGTCTCGTCAAAGGTTTTGCACCATGTCGCTAGATATTGCGCGAGCAAAATACCTAACAAAAATTGTATAAGTGAATAAAGCTGAGACGTAAAATTAAGTTTGAGACTAAAATTACTATTAGATATATCTGTAATTTAGCAAGCTGACAAGCAATAATTTTTTATATATGTGCCTTTTTACTACTTTTCGCTATAATGATACGAATTTTTCGGCGCCATCATAATCGACTTTTTATAATAATTTAAGAGCTAAAGCTTAAATAACTTTAGTTTCTCGCCAGTAATTACATTTTTTTACAATCACTCCAGGTAGTTTGCGTTCATTTAAGTGAATTTCAATACCTTTTAATAGGAAGAGAATATACATGACAACTTCATGGCCAGCATTTAAGAATAAGATCACTCAATGTTTATGTCCACCAGGTAACGGCGTATTTACCGTCAATACCGCTAAAGAACGTAAAGAACAATTGCATAATGCACTTTTTGGGCAATCGGATAATATTGAAGCGCTTTGGCAAGCAAGCGTTGAGACTTTACCAGAATCAGGTAATGCCGTGCTATTAGGTATTGCTTCTGATTGTGGTGGCGGAATTTTACGTGGAGCTAACTGGGGGCCATTATTTGTTCGCTCAACTTTATTAGAACAATATCCAGACCTAACTGCTTTTGATCTAGGCGATGTTCGTGTCATTCCACATTTATTACATGACAAATATTTAAACGAAGCGACAATCGCAAACTGTCGAAAAGCATTATACCAAGACCCAGATAGTGAATTTGCCGTTAGTCCATTAACCATTACTGAAGATGTACTACACGACTTCTATGCTGAATTCCCGAAAAAAGGAATTTTTGGCATTGGCGGCGATCACTCAGTGAGTTACCCGCTAACTAAAGCTTATTTACAAGCGAAAAAGAAACAAGGCATTCGTGCAGCTATTGTTCACTTTGACGCCCATACAGATTTGCTCGTTGAACGTTTAGGCATAGATTTATGCTTTGGTTCATGGTGTACACACATTTTAGATGACTTAACAGCCAAAAAAGATTTAATACAAGTTGGTATTCGTTCAAGTGGTAAGCCTAAATCACACTGGGAAGGTACCTTTGGTGTTAAGCAGCATTGGGCTCATGAAGTAAAAGAGCAAGGTGTTGATGCCATTATTGAGAAAATTATTGCACAGCTAAAAGCAGACAATGTAGATGAAGTTTACGTTAGTTTTGATATAGACGCCCTAGACGAGACATATGCAGCGGCAACAGGTACACCTGAGCCCGATGGTTTATCTCCTAGCGAAGCAATGAAAATATTACGTGCTGTAGCCGCTCAATGCCCTATTACAGGCGCTGATATGATGGAAATAGCCCCTTTTACTGATAGTACGGGATTAGGTGAAGCTAGCCGCGACAAAACATTAGCCGCTGGTGCAGAGATTTCTGCATTTTTGATTGAAGAGATGAATAAGTAATAGTTTAAAAAATTAGTTAAATATTACTAATAAAAAAGCCGCTTAAAAGCGGCTTTTTTATTATTCAATGTTTGATTATTCTACAACTGTACAGTCACCTATAAAACCAAACGGACCTACAAGTCCTATTCCTGCAGTTGGAGGTGAAGTACCTTCATCAGAAACATCTGACCCAGACACTGGCAAATTAAAAACAGTATGAGTGAAGCTTTCAGTGCCGGCTACTTTTGAACTGACAATTAAATCGACATCGACCCAATTAGCAAAACTTTGTGCGTAACGGATATCAATAACTGCTTGTCCAAATTCATCTGTAGTTACCTCACCTAAAGCTGCAACAACGTTACCAGGCGTTAATGTACCGCTACCATTAGTATCTTCACCAGCATCTAAAATACCATCAGTGTTAAGATCTTCATTCAAGCATCGAGCAAAATGCCTTGCTTCCCACTGAACAAAATCACCATTTTCATCGAATGCTTTAGCCCAAAAACCTTTATAGTAGGCTTGTGGAACAGCAGAGACAGTAAGTTTTACATTAGCTTGTGGTGTTGAGTCAACATCTGTAACAAATACTGAATATTGCTTGTTATAAGTCGTAATACTTGGTTCTTCAATTTCATTACCTGTACCTATGGCAATGAATAGCTCTCTTTCTGCAACGGTTAAAGTGACTGTGTCTGACAAGCTAGGTAATTCTTGAACCGTTGCTTTAATAGACACTCCATCTTGGGCTGATACAGAGTTTGATGTATAAACCGTGCTAGCACTACCATTGCTATCTGTAACAGCTGTAGCAGGTAAAATAGAGCCTCCATTAGTGTCAGTTAGCGTGAATTCAATAGTTTTTCCTTTGACAAGGTTGCCATTTAGATCTTTAACAATAACAGAGATTGTAGATGTATCACCGTTCGGCGCTATTGAACTAGGAGATGCCTGTGCTGTAATTGTATTAGCTGTTTCTGCAACAAACTCAAACTCTAATTGATTGTTAAGGCTTATATTGCCGTCTGTTCCTGTAACGGTTACTAAAGCTTTACCTGCATTAGTCGATGTAATATTAGTAGATACTTTCCCGTTTAACGTTGTCGCAGTAGTTGGATTTACCGTCCCTCTTGTTGAAGTAAAACTTACGGTAGTACCGTCAGCTATCGGTGCATTAGATTGCATCCAAGTGAGCTCAATCGTCGCACTATTAGTTAACAGTACATCGGGTAAACTACTTACAGCAGGGTCGACAGATTGTTGGCCGTTATTAAAGCTGCTAAACAAAAATGAGTCTGCTTGAACGGTTACATCATGTGAAGTAATAGCACCTGCAGCATTTGCAATTATAGTATTACTTCCTCCCGTGGAGCCAACCACAGAAAAACTTGCCTGACCGGTAATATCAGTAGTAATTGAAGCAGGAATATTTATATCCGCAACACTGCCACTTGCAGTATCAGATAAAGAAAGGTTAACCGTAATATTTGGAATACCAACACTATCAGAATTTAGCACTTGAATAAAAAAGCTATTCTCGTCGTTTATAGCTAAAGAAGACGAGCCAGTTAAGTTAATTGATGTGCCGGTCACTTGAACATCTACAGTATCCATAACCTGACCTGCTTGTGATGTCACAGTTATGATTCTATTAGCGGGTTCATTATTTGTTTTTAATATTGCTGTCGCTTGGCCATCGTCACCCGTTACAGAGTTAACAACTTCAATTTGCCCTGATGATGCGCTAAATGTCACCGTCACACCTGCAACAAGGTTATTATTATCATCTTTGGCAATAGTTGTTAATGCAACTTCATCACTACCACTTGATGCTATTTGTTGACTACTCGCAAATAAACTAATTTCATTAGCAACAGGTTCGCCTGTTGCGCCACCATCACCGGCACTGTCAAAGGCTACTGGCGATGACTCAATACTATCTACACTTGCAGTAATAATACCTGAACCACTACTTGAACCAGCCAACAAAGTTATAACAGCTACACCACTACTATTAGTACTACTAGTACTAACATCAGTTTCAAAACTTGCTAAGTTAATGTTGTCAATCGAGAAGGTTACAAGTTTGCCAGATAATGGTGTAGTTCCCTGCATAACAGTTGCAGTTAACACAGCAGGAGTAGCTTGAGCCACATCTTTATCAGAAATAACCAATGAAATTGTAATAGCGTCAGGTGTGGTACCACCACCATTATCAGGGGTTTCATCAAACCCGCCACTACTGCCTCCACAACCCACTAAACTGAGTAAAGTTGCAAACAGTAAAACAAAACTAAAGCGTTGAAGTAGCGCCATAAAAAGCATCTCCCTGGTAATTTTTATTATCAACTACTGCCATCTTAACTGAATTTTTCTAAAAAGGTCACTGATTACAAAAAAAAACATAATTTCATTGAGTTCAGCAATATAAGCTAATCATTTGATTTCTTTTCTCTGCGGCAACATAATACGATATCGCTTACTAAAACTAGAATAATATGACTGAAAAAAAGCAGGCAAGTTTAACTACGAGAATTGTTACTGGCATGGTTGCAGGTATCCTCGTTGGCACAATTTTACAATGGTTAATGCCCAACGGCACTGACGCTGTAATTCCCCTATACCTATTTGACCTTTCATTACGTGGCTTTTTAGTTGACGGTATTTTTGAAGTCGGTGGACAAATATTCATTTCTAGTTTGCAAATGCTCGTAGTGCCACTAGTTTTCGTTTCTTTGATTTGCGGCACCTGCTCATTAAAAGATACCACTAAGCTTGGGCGAATTGGCGGTAAGGCTATTGGCTTATATCTATTAACAACTGCTATCGCGATTAGTTTCGCTATGACTTTAGCCTTGCTTGTTAGCCCTGGCGAAGGGGTTAATATGACGGCAGGAACAACTTTTGCTAGCCGTGAAGCGCCATCACTTGCGCAAGTTATTATTCAAATGTTCCCAAGTAACCCTTTTGCCGCTTTTGCGAAAGGTAATATGTTGCAGGTCATTATCTTCGCATTATTGTTTGGTATAGCAATCGCACTTTCCGGTAAAGCAGGTGAGCGCATCGCTTCATTATTTGAGGATATGAGCGTAGTTATCATGCGCCTTGTTACTATTTTAATGAACATAGCACCTTACGGCGTATTCTGTTTATTGGCAGGGCTGTTTACTGATGTTTCATTAAGCACTTTTGGAAACTTGTTAAAATACTTCTTTGTTGTGGTATTTGCTTTATTACTACATGCCTTTGTTACCTACCCTGTTTTACTGAAATTATTAACCGGATTAAATCCATTAATATTTTTAAAGAAAATGCGCGATACCGCTATATTTGCTTTCTCAACATCAAGTAGTAATGCAACATTGCCAATTACCCTAGAAACAACAACCAAGAAAATGGGCGTTAAAAACTCCATTGCTTCATTTACCGTACCACTTGGCGCTACGATTAATATGGACGGTACGGCAATCATGCAAGGTGTTGCTACAGTATTTATTGCACAGGTGTTTGCTCAAGACCTAACGTTAACTGATTACTTAATGGTGATATTAACAGCGACACTAGCATCTATTGGCACTGCAGGTGTTCCTGGCGTTGGCTTAATTATGCTAGCAATGGTGTTAGAACAAGTAGGATTACCAGTAGAAGGCATCGCTTTAATTATTGGTGTTGACCGTTTACTAGATATGACACGAACTGCAGTAAACGTTACCGGCGATAGTATGGTAACCGTTGTAGTTGGTAAATCTGAAGACCAATTCGATGAAGCGATATTTAATGATGCAAATGCTGGAAAAAATATTGAAAATATAGACTTTCATCATTTAGATAAAAGCTAAGTACTTATTTCAATATTAATGCTGATTTCTTAAACTTTCTTTAAGTTTAAGAAATCAGATTAAGCTACCAACTGAAAGTACCAGGCTGAAATCCCATACAAAAAGAGCGCTAATTAGCGCTCTTTTTTATGCAAATAATTTAATGAAACTATCCTGTAATTAGCGGCTCAAAACCTTTAACTAAATCATCTAGTGATTTCATTTGCGCTAAGTATGGCTCAAGTTTATCTAATGGTAATGCGCATGGGCCATCACACTTCGCTGTTAATGGATCAGGGTGAGACTCAATAAACAAACCGGCGATCCCAATTGCCATACCACTTCGCGCTAATTGTGCTGCTTGAGCGCGTCGGCCATCAGCAGAGTCTGCACGACCACCAGGTTGTTGTAATGCATGGGTAGCATCAAACATCACAGGTGCGTAGTTTTTCATTTCATCCATCGCTAACATATCAACAATTAAGTTGTTATAGCCAAAGCAGCTGCCACGTTCACAAAGAATAATATCTTCGTTACCCGCTTCACCAAACTTATTAATGATGTGACGCATTTCATGAGCAGCAAGAAACTGCGGCTTTTTAACATTGATAATGGCATTAGTTTTTGCCATTGCTACAACAAGATCAGTTTGACGAGCAAGAAACGCCGGTAACTGAATAATGTCAGCAACTTCAGCAACAGGAGCAGCTTGAAAAGACTCATGTACATCAGTAATTACCGGAACATTAAAGGTTGATTTTATTTCTTCAAAAATCTTTAAGCCTTCATCTAAGCCAGGACCACGATATGAACTAACAGATGAACGGTTTGCTTTATCAAATGACGCCTTAAATACATAAGGAATATTTAATTTTTGTGTCACTTCAACATAATGCTCAGCAATAGTCATTGCTAAGTCACGAGACTCAAGTACATTCATACCGCCAAATAATACAAACGGCTTATCATTTGCGATATCAATATCGCCAAGTGTAATTAATTGCTTTGACATAATATTTTCCAAAATTTATCTTAGGGCTAAATAATTAGCCCTATATTAATTATTGCTTTAGCTACCGACAATTCTCAACAGTTGTCCACATAACCATGCCATATAAGTACCTAATGCATAACCTAGTACAGCTAACAAAACACCTACTGGCGCAAGTGATGGGTGGAATGCTGAAGCGATAACAGGTGCAGATGCCGCGCCACCAATATTAGCTTTACTACCAACAGCTAAATAAAATACCGGTGCTTTAATAAACTTACCGACTGCAAATAATAAGATTACGTGTACTGCCATCCAAATTAGACCAATCACCATATATTTAGGTGCTTCTACAATTTGAGAAATATCCATATGCAAGCCAATCGTTGCCACTAAAACATAAAGGAAGCTACTGCCGACTTTTGAAGCACCTACTGATTCTAGGTTTCTTACTTTAGTAAAAGATAATGCCAAGCCAATGCTGGTCACTAAAACAATGATCCAGAATAATTTGCTGTGTAAGCTAAATTTCTTCAACTCAGGGAAGTTAGTTTGAAAGAATGGTACTAAGTAATCAGCCGCCAAATGTGCCATACCTGCAGCACCTAAACCAACAGCTAGTATAAGCATATAATCTTTTAATTCAGGCGTTTTAGAGTTTGCACGAGTGTGAGCTTCAACTTTCTCAACTAAGCGGTCAATACTTGACGTGTCGGCGCCATTTTTAGCGTCAATGCGTTTATGGTTAGCGGCCATATAAAGCAAACCTGCCATCCAAATATTTGCTACTACGATATCGACTGTCACCATGATGGTAAATATTTTACCGTCCGCGCCGTAGATCTCTTTCATAGCAAGCATATTTGCGCCACCACCAATCCAACTACCAGCAAGTGCAGCCATACCACGCCATACCGCGTCAGGTCCAGAAACACCAATTAATTCAGGCCATACAGCAGAAACAATTAACAAAGCAAGAGGACCGCCAATAATTACGCCGACAGTACCAGTTAAAAACATAATAACGGCTTTACTACCTAAGCCAGCAATCGCTTTAATATCAATACTTAAAGTTAATAAAACTAAACATGCCGGCAGTAAATAGTATTTTGCCACTTCATCAACTTGGCTAACATCAGCACTTACAATACCGAAAGTATTAAGCAAAGAAGGCAACAAGTAACACATTAATAATGCAGGTACATATTTGTAAAATGAGCGACAAGCAGCATTACTGCTATTAGAGGTATAAAATACGAAACCTAAAATCAGCGCTAAAATACCGAGAACGGTCGCGTCGTTAGTAATTAATGGCGCATTCGCCACAACTGTATCTTGCATTACTTATCCTTTTATTGGGTAAAATACCAATTGGTATAGCTTATGACATTGCTTTTTGTCGCGCTTATTTGCTCACGCAAAGTATTAACGTTTATTAGTGCAATATCGTATCTGAAATTGAGATTTTATCTAGTTGTAGTTTTAACAGTTGAGCAGCGGGATCTTTCGGGCATTGCTCAACAAAATATTGATAATCATCGTAAGCGACTTTAAAACAATCAAGTTGATGCAATAAAAAGCCTCGGTCACGGCGTTCAAACGGGTCATTAGGATTCAATGCTAATAGCATATCAACACACTTCAACGCGTTGTCGTAGGCCTGCTCACGAATAAAAGCCGTTTTTAAGCTAGTAATATGCTCAAGTACTAGGCTTTCTGATTTCATGACATCCATTTGTATTTCAAATGGGTCGCCTGAAATCTCACTCATACGTGCATCTAACTCATGCCAATTTAGCGACTCACCAGTTACTGGGTCAAATATAATCGCATAGTGCTCATCACAAACAATTCTGATCATCGCTTTTTCAGGCACAAAAACAATGTCAGTTTTACAGTCACAAGCATTAGCGATATGAGCGATTAATATTGCCTTTAATGTTGGCGAAATTAACTTATGGCTAAGCGCTGGTGATAATTGATGCGCGATAGTCGGCCAAACAGGTAGGCGCTTATCGATAAAAAGCTGGTCAACAAACAAGGTATTAATCAGCACTTCTGCTTTTTCAATCGGCTCTTTTACTTTATCTGTTTCTTCTTGGCACAATTTGACTAAGTCATCTAGCTCAATAACACCAGAATCACTTGTGCCAAAAATATATTCTTCTAATAACAAGAAAGTTTGTAATGGTTCATTTTGTTCAGATTTAATTTCTGACAACAACAAATCGTTCATGAATTCTCTTTCAATAATAAAATTTTATTTTAGTCGCTTACAAGCCAGCTAAAAATACGGTTTCTTTGCTCATTGCAATGCGCACAATTAACATAACCCAGCCTAATGCACCTAAAAACCCAATGATTTGCATGGTACGGTTACGGGCTAGCTTTAATGTGTAATAACCAGTAAAAATGTAGGCAACAACAGCAAATAGCTTCTCAGCTAACCACAACTGCTCCGCGGGATTAATTGCTAACTTTATTGATAAAGCTATACCTAACCCCAACAATAATGTGTCGATTATATGTGGAGCAATTTTCAACCATTTCAGGGTTAATTTTTCAGAGTTAACCAAGGTTAAGGCAAAACGAAAAGTAAAAAGTAATATGCTGATTGCAGCAACTGTCATATGTAAGTGTTTAAGCACAGAATTCTCCATTTATTGTTATATTTATTGTTTATTAGCTTTTAATCAGTGATAAAACAACCACAGGTGATCCTGTCATTATCGTTGTAATCTTTAAAGGTTTGAATTTTTTCATAGCCGTGATCAGCTAAAATATCTTGCACCGCAATGCTTTGTTCAAATCCGTGCTCAATATATAAATAACCTAGCTTGTTAAAATAATTTCGCGCTTGGCTGACAATAATTTTTATATCCGCTAAACCGCTATCAGCAGCAACTAAGGCAGTTTTAGGTTCAAACCTTACATCGCCCTGCGCTAGGTGGTGATCTTGTTCATCGATATAAGG